>Ga0180218_1000046_pt1 | contig 251440 bp, 229 predicted proteins | sample eDN3rd37CKraftBY_FD_151334 | JGI IMG/M metagenome (GOLD analysis project Ga0180218, IMG submission 151334) | Enriched backyard soil microbial communities from Emeryville, California, USA - eDNA 3rd pass 37_C Kraft BY (version 2) (version 2) | ecosystem: Environmental > Terrestrial > Soil >... | reverse complement strand
GGGCAGCAGCGGGACGACCGGCCGCTGTGGCTCGGGTCGATCAAGTCGAACATCGGCCATGCCCAGGCGGCAGCCGGGGTGGCCGGCGTGATCAAGATGGTGCTGGCGATGCAGCACGGGGTGCTGCCTCCGAGCCTGCACGGTGACACGCCGACCCGGCACGTCGATTGGACCGCGGGCGAGGTCTCGTTGCTCGCCGAGCCGGTGCCGTGGCCGGACACCGGACGGCCCCGTCGCGCCGGGGTGTCGTCGTTCGGGATCAGCGGCACGAACGCGCACGTGATCCTGGAACAGCCGGCCGCACGCGCGCTACCGGAGGTGTCACCGCCGCCGGCAGCCCCGCTGGCCTGGGTGGTCTCGGGTAAGACCGAGCATGCGCTGCGCGCGCAGGCCGCTCGACTGGCGGCGTTCTGCGACCGCAGCGCGGATCTCCCGGATCCGGCCGACCTCGCATACTCGCTGGCCACCACCCGGTCCGGTTTCCCCCACCGCGCCGCGGTGATCGGAGACACGGCGGCCGATCTGCTCGACGGCCTGACCCGCCTCGCGGCCGGACGGCCCGGCGGCAACGTCGTCACCGGGACGAGCAGCCGCGGCCGGACCGCGTTCATGTTCACCGGCCAGGGCGCGCAGCGCATCGGGATGGGCCGCGGCCTCTACGAGACCTACCCGGTGTTCGCCCGTGCCCTGGACGAGGTGTGCGCCGCGCTCGACGAACATGTGGAAACCCCGATGCGGCAAGTGCTCTGGGACGACACCGGCGGTGCACTCGACCGCACCGAATACACCCAGCCGGCGCTGTTCGCCGTCGAGGTCGCGCTGTACCGGCTGCTGCGGGAGTGGGGCCTCACCCCCGACTATCTGATCGGCCATTCGATCGGCGAGATCACCGCCGCCCACGTCGCGGGGGTGTTCAGCCTGCCCGATGCCGCGGCCCTGGTGGGTGTCCGCGGCCGGTTGATGCAGTCGACCGAACCGGGCCTGATGATCGCCGTGAGGGCCGGTGAGGACGACATCCGGGCACGGATCGACGGCCGCGTCGATCTCGCCGCCGTCAACGCCGCCGACGCGGTCGTCCTCTCGGGCGGCGAACGCGACGTCCGGGCCGTCGCGGCCGACTTGTCCGCCGCCGGACTGCAGACCACGACCCTGCGGGTGGCCCGGGCCTTCCATTCGACGCTGATGGAACCGGTCCTCGACCGGTTCACCGCCGTGGTGTCGCGGCTGACTCCGCAGCCGCCGGAGATTCCGGTGATCTCCAACGTCACCGGACGCGTCGCCACGGCCGAGGAACTCGCGTCCCCGGACTACTGGGCTCGGCACCTCCGGCGCACGGTGCGGTTCCACGACGGCGTACGCACACTCGACGACCTCGGCGTCACCCGCATGATCGAGGTCGGTCCCGGTGCGACCCTGACTTCTCTTGCCGCCGAGGTCGTCCCGACCACGATCGCCACGTTGCCCGGTCGCGGCGACGAGGCACACGAGGTCGTCGAGGCGGTCGCTGCCGCGTTCGTGCACGGCGCCACGATCGACTGGGATCGGATGCTGCCCGGTCGCCGCCGGGTGGAGTTGCCCACCTATGCGTTCCAGCGGCGGTCCTTCTGGCCGACCGCGCCGACGCGCACGAGCGGAGATCCGGCGGAGCTGGGGCTGGGCGCGGCCGGACATCCGTTGCTCGGCGCCGCGGTGCCGCTCGACGACGACGCGGTGATGTTCACCGGACAGCTGTCGCTGCACCGGGATTCGTGGCTCGTGCCGCCACCGTCGGACGACGATGCCGTGCCCTCACCGGCCGAGGACGGTGCCGTGTCACCGGCGGGTGCGGCGAAGGCAGTGCTGCCCGCGGTGCTGGTCGACCTCACGCTGCACGCGGCGCACCACGCCGGTCTCGACCGCATCGCCGAACTCATCGTCCACCACCCACTCCTGCTCGGGGCGTCGGGACAGGCCTCGATCCGGGTGCTCGTGTCGGCGCCGGACAGCGACGGCCGGCGCACCGTCACGATCTCGTCCACCCCGGACGAGGCCGAGCGCTCGGACAGCTGGGTGCGGAATGCATCGGCGACCATCGACGACGTCGTCGGACCCGGTGGGGCGCATCGCTTCGCAGGTGACGCCGACGCCGAGGTGCACCTCGACGAGGGCGTCGACACGGACGGGTTCGGCATCCATCCGGTGCTGCTGCAGGCGGCGCTCGACCCGCTGCTCGGATGGGACGACGCGCCGCTGGTCTGGTCGGGGATCCGGTTGCACACCGTCGGCGCCGAAGGGCTGTCGGTGAAGTTCGACGCCCTCGGGGACGGACGGTATCGCGTGGTCGCCGTCGACCCCGCGGGCGAGCCGGTGCTGACCGTCGATGCCCTGCAGGTGGGGCCGCAGGCCGACGGGACCGGCCCGGGACGCGGGGCACGGCGACTGCATCGGCTGTCCTGGGTGCCGGTCGAGATCGCGGGCGAACCGGCCCTCGGTCCGATCGTCGTGCTCGGGGACGGGGATCTCGGTCCGGGCTTCCCGCACTTTTCCGATCCGGCAGCGCTGCGCACCGCGAGCGACGGTGCTGCGGCGGACGGCGGGCAGCGGCCGTGGACGGTGCTCGTCGAAGCCCGCCCGGCCGGTGAGCACGGTCCCGGCGCCACCCACGAGCTGTGCACCCGGGTGCTGCGTCTGCTGCAGCAGTGGCTCGACGACGACGATGCGGCGGACAGCACGCTCGTGCTCGTGACCCACAACGCGATGGTCACCGGCACCGAGCGGGACGGCGCGACGGGCAGCGATCCGGCGGCTGCGGCGGTGTGGGGACTCGTGGGCTCCGCGCAGAGCGAGAACCCGGGCCGATTCGTGCTGGTCGACCTCGACGACGCGGCGGACCCCGGCGCCGCGGTCACGGCCGCGCTGGCGAGCGGGGAACCGCAGTCGGCGGTCTGCAACGGTGTGGTTCTGGTGCCGCGGGTGCGGCAGCTGCGCGGCGTCGACGAGTCCGGCTCGCCGTTCGATCCCGACGGGACCGTGCTGATCACCGGCGGCACCGGCACCGTGGGGTCGCTGGTCGCGCGGCACCTGGTGACCGCGCACGGGGCACGGCACGTGTTGTTGACGAGCCGGCGCGGTCCCGCCGCCGAGGGCTGCGACCGGCTGCTGCGCGAGCTGAGCGACCTGGGGGCCGAGGTGCGGGCGGTGGCGTGCGACACCGCCGACGCGACCGCGGTCGCCGAGGTGCTGAGCGGGATCCCGCCGGAGCATCCGTTGACGGCGGTCGTCCACGCGGCCGGCGTGATCGACGACGCCACCCTGACCTCGCTCACCCCCGAGCGCCTCGACACGGTGCTGCGGCCGAAGGTCGACGCGGCCTGGAACCTGCACCGGCTGACCGCGGCCTCCGACCTGCGGGCGTTCGTCGTGTTCTCGTCCCTCGCCGGGATTCTCGGGGCACCTGGGCAGGCGAACTATGCCGCCGCGAACACGTTCCTCGATGCCCTCGCCCAGCACCGGCACGCCCTCGGGCTGCCCGCACTGTCGATCGCGTGGGGCATGTGGGCGCCGCCGAGCGCCATGACCGGCAACCTCGGGGCGATCGATCGCGTCCGGTCGCTCCGCAGCGGCATGGTGCCGCTGTCGGCGGACGACGGGGTGGCCCTGTTCGACAGCGCGTTGGCGGCCGGGGTACCCACCGTGGTGGCCGCGCGGTTCGATCACACCGGCGCGGCGGCTGCCTTTGTGCCCGCGCCGCTGCGCGGCCTGATCCGGGAAGCCCGTCCGCGCGCCGCGGGGACGGCGGCGGCCGGGTCCACGGGTGCCGGGTCGGCGGATTGGGCGCAGCGCCTTGCCGAACGGTCGGTTCCCGAGCAGCGGCACCTGATGCTCGAGCTGGTCCGGGGCGCGGCGGCCGCGGTCCTCGGCTACGACGCGCCGGACGCGGTCGACCCGGAGCAGGCGTTCAAGGAACTCGGGTTCGACTCGCTGGCCGCGGTGGCGCTCCGCAATCAGCTCGGTGCCGCCACCGGGCTGCGGTTGCCGCCGACGATGGTGTTCGATCACCCGAATCCGCGGGCGGTCGCCGAATTCCTGCGCGCGGAGCTGGTTCCGGATCCGGTCTCGGTCGCCTGTGCCGACATCGACCGGCTCCGGCTGGATCTCGCCGAGGTCGGCGAGGACAGAGATGCACGGTCCGCGATCGCGGAGCGGTTGGAAACCCTGCTGGCCGAGATCCGGGCCAACGGCGATGCCGGTGCCGACGCGGTCGATCGGATTCGCGCCGCGACCAGCGAGGAGATCCTGGACCTGATCGACCGCGACCTGGGTCCCGGCGACGGCTGAGTGTCGTTCGCGATCGGCCGCGCGGCCGGGTCAGAACGGCGCGGCGCCCTTCGGCGCGGCGGCGGACGGGCCGTCCGCTCGGACCATGCGGAACGAGTTCGCGAACCCGAGAAAGGCTGCGGCGAGCGGGACGAGCAACGCGACCTGCAGGGCGATCGGGCGCGCGTCGGTGTTGATCCGGACGATCTCGTCGCGGATCGCCGGGGGCTGGCCGGCGAGCAACTCCTCGAGCTGGGTGTTGCTCATGACCTCCGCGTCCTCCTCGAGCACCTGGGCGACGTGCTGCTGGTCGGCGGGTGGCAGCACGTCGCTCGACTCCGCCATCGAGGTGAACGTGATCGACAGGGTCGCGAGCAGGATGGCACCGGCGAACGCCAGGCCGAACGACAGGCCGAACGATCCGGCCGCCGAGTTGGTGCCGGCGGCTTCGCTGACCCGCTCCTCCGAGATCGGCGCGAGGGTGTAGTTGTTCAGTTGCGAGACCAGCAGGCCCAGGCCCGACCCGGCGACCACGAGCGGCAGCAGCAGGCCCCACCCGAAGTCCGCTCGCGGCACGATCGGAATGAGGACCACGATCCCGATCGTGACGAGCAGGAAACCCCACCGGATGACGGTGCTCGGGCGCCGCGCGCCGGCCTTCTTCCCGGCGAGCAACGCGACGACGAACATGCTCAGAGAGAGCGGCGCGAGCGACAGGCCAGCCTGCATGGCGTTGTACTCGAGCACCATCTGCAGGTAGATCGGCAGCGCGATCATGACGCCGCCGAGGGCGATCTGCTGGAGCATCTGGCCGGTGATGCCGAGCCGGAAGATCTTGGACCGGAACAGATCCGGATCCAGCAGCGCCGGAGCGCCGGCGCGTTTGCGTCGTACCAGCCAGAAGGCGAGCCCGAGCAGGGCGGCGGCGCCGGCCACGAGGAGCCCGGCGACCGCTTCGCCGCCTTCCTGCCACACCAGGATGCCGAGCACGATGCCGCCCATGCCGAGCACGGACAGGAGTGCGCCGACCCCGTCGACGCCGCGCGATCCGGTGTAGGGCACGTCGCGGACGAGTCCGATGCCGGACAGCACGGCCGCGATGATCACCACTTCGAGCACGAACGCGAGGCGCCAGGACAGGTAGGTGGTGATGAAGCCGCCGAGCAGTGGTCCGACGGCCGCGGCGATCGCGGCGGCGGCCCCGACGAGCGCGTAGACCTTCTTCTGGGCGTCGCCTTCGAAGTTGCCGTGGACGAGGGACTGCATCGCCGGGAGCAGCAACGAGGCGCCGATCCCACCGATGATGGCCCAGAACACGATCACCGCGGTGAGGCTCTGGGCAAGCGCCATCGCGGTCGCGCCGGTCGCGTAGCCGAGCAGACCGATGACGTAGGCGCGTTTGCGGCCGATGAGGTCACCGACCTTGCTGCCGATCAGGATGAACGCGGCGGAGACGAGCGCTTCGAGCGCGATGGCGGCCTGCACGCCGCTGACGGTCGTGCCGAGATCGCGTACCACCGCCGAGATCGACACGTTCATGAGCGAGGTGTCCACGACCAGGACGAACATCGCCATCGCGAGCAGGATCGCGAGCAACCCCGGATGGCCCGATTGCCGGTCGGAACCGTGCGCAGTCGACTCTTCTGTCATGGCAAATACCACCGTTCCGGCAGTCGTGAACTTTCCGCACCACTCGCGACATTCACTGCTGGAATCAGAGGGTACGCGCCCTTCGTCCGCGCACATCGGGTTCGAGCAGACCTCGTCCGGACAGCGCGAGAGCGGCTCAGGCGAACACCGGGTCGACCGCGGAGATCGTCGTCGACCTGGCGACCACATCCACGGTGATCACCCGGCGCCGACCGGCCAGCTCACGCAAGGCGGCGACGGTGCCGCCGATGGTGACCCGGGGATCACGCACGGCGACGACCACGTCGGCATCGGACAGCATCAACGCGCTGCGGTCGTGATCGAACCGCTTGTCGGGGCGGCCGCCGACCGTCACCCGGCGCGAGGCGAGCGCGAGGAGCCGCTGGTGCTCGGCGATCTGCTCGGGACGCCAGCCTGCGGTCTGCTCCGGATACGGCAGGTACGCCCACAACGCCATCCCGGCACGATGCGCGGCGTCCGCCCACCACAGGCCCACCCCGGTCGCCCACCCCGACATCGCGATCTCGGTGCCGTGCTCGGCAGTCAATTTCGTGGCCAGGCGCGACAGCTCCGCCTGCACCCACTCGCGCGTGTCGGGCTCGACGATCAGGTGCTCGCGATGCCCCATCACTGCCGCCCGGATCCATCGGTCCGGGTCGTCGCCGCGGTCGACGGCCCGTTGCCGCATCCAGATGCGGCCGAGTTCGTTGCGGCCGATCGGCGTCTTGTACCCGCGGTCCCGGTGCCGGCCCCACAGTTTGTCCGGGCCGGCGGCGACGAGGAGGGCATCACCGGTCGCGGACAGCGCGGCCCGGACGACGAGATCGGCGGTCATCGCGGCGACGATCTCGCGGAGCACGGTGAACCGTGCGGTCGGCCAGTCGTCGCGGCGGACCGCGCCGGTGCCGATGCGGTGCGCGTCTTCGCTGCTCGTGGCGGGGTCGGCGATGCGATCCCACGCGATCGTCGAGGTGGTGTGCGCGGCCGCGAAGGCGTGCTCCGGTGTCGGCCAGGTCCGGCCGGCCCAGTCGATCGGCACCGGCCGGCGCAGATGCAACGGCCAGTCCGGGTGCGCGCCGAGGTCGATGACGTCGAGGGCCGTCGGGGTGTCGGTGGTTCTCTGGCGGGTCACTGCGTCTCCGTGCTGGTGGTCGTCGGATACAAGGATCGGTGACGGGTCCCGTTGTCGTCGAGTCGGGCTGCGGCGGTGACCCGCAACTGCTCTCGGGGGCTTCGCGGGTCGCATTCTTTCGACGAAGCGACCCGAACAGGTACCGGAGGAGGCCGGCCCTCGGCCACGCTGCGTCGCCGCCGGGTGAGGCGCAGACGCGATCGCCCGGGCGCGACCCGGTGCACCCTTCGACCGAAATGTCCGCTCAGGTTCCGCCAAAACCGTCCCTGGCGGACGACGAAGCAATATCTTCGTTCTCCAAGCCGGAGAGGACAGTTTCCCTGGTGGGTGGGGGCACTTCGCCCGTCCGGCTCCCTGCCCGATCACGTCGATCGCGCAGGCTCAGAGGACCAGGGGACACACGTGAATCGACATCGCACATTCCTTGCCGGGCAGTGGCGCATCGTCGTCGCCGTCGCGGCGGTCGCACTGCTCGCCGCCGGCTGTAGCGGCCGCACCGGCACCGAAACCGACAGCACCACGTCCGGACAGGGCGGATCGTCCGCGGTGTCCGCCGACTTCGGTGACCTCACCGAGGTGTGCCAGGACGGTGACGCTTCGACCGCCACCACGCAGGGCGTCACCGCCGAGCAGATCGAGGTCGGCGTCTTCTCCGACATCGGATTCACCAAGAACTCCGAATTCGTCGACGCGGCAAAGGTGTTCACGTCCTGGTGCAACGACAACGGCGGCATCAACGGCCGCACCCTCGTCGCCAACACCCGCGACACGAAACTCATGGAACCGCGCCAGCGGATGATCGAAGCCTGCCGCGAGGACTTCGCCCTCGTCGGCGGCGGCGCCGGCCTCGACGCCCTCGGCGTCAAGGAACGCCTCAACTGCCTGCTCCCGAGCTTCCCCGCGCAGGCCGTGCAGGAACGCGCCGCCGGCGCCGACCTCGAGGTCAGCGCCTCGCCGTCCAAGGTCCCCGGCTACGACAACTACGCCGGTTTCCGCACCTGGGCCGTGGACGAGGCCTATCCGGATTCGAAGCAGGCCATCGGCCTCATCAACGGCGACTCGGCGATCACCAAGGCCGTGCAGCAGATGACCCTCGAGACCCTGGACGCGATCGGCGCGAAGGTCGTCTACAACGAGTTGTATCCGACGATGGGCGTGTCGGACTGGACGCCCTACGCCCAGGCCATCAAGAACAACGGCGTCAAGGGCCTGATCTTCATGGGCAGCTTCGATCAGCTCGCCAAGCTCGAAGAGGTCCTGACCAACATGGACTACAAGCTGGACTGGATCGATCCGAACAACAACGCCTACAACCAGCAGTTCCTCGACCTGCTCGGTCGCTCCGCCGATTTCCAGAACAACATCGTCGATCTCAGCGGTGTCGCCCCGCTCGAAAGCGACGAACCCGCCGTCGAACAGCTGAAGGAGCTCTACGCGAAGTACGCGCCCGACGCCCAGATCACCCTCCCCGCCATGCGCGCCTGGTCGTCCTGGTTGCTGTTCGCCAAGTCCGCAGCCGCGTGCGGCGACGAGCTGACCCGAAAGTGCGTGTACGACAACGCTCGTCAGGAAACGGCCTGGACCGGCGGTGGCTTGCACGCCGCGAACGACCTGCAGAACCCGATCCCGCCGCAGCCGTGCTTCAACGTCGAGCAGGCCACCGCAGACGGCTGGAACCCGGCCGATTTCGATCCGGACAACGGTCTGTACCGGTGCGACATCCCCGCCCGCAAGTTCACCGCGGACTTCGGCACACCGATGACGCTCGCCGAGGTCGGCAAGACCATGGACGACGTCCAGTAGCCCGACAGAACAGAAACGCCGTGTGGCCTCGGGGATTCAGCCCGAGGCCACACGGCGTCGACGCGACCGACCGGACCGGGAACGGGGACTAACCTGATCTCGGGAGCAACAAGGCATGCTGCGCGTCTCCGTCCTGGGCGAACAGGCGATCACCGACGATGCGACCGGGGCCGTGGTGACCCGGTCGCCGCGCGCACTCGCGCTCGTCGCCTTCCTGGTCGCTCACGCCGGTACGCCCCAGCCCCGGCAGCGGCTCGCGACCCTGTTCTGGCCGGATTCCACCGACGGGCAATCCCTGACCAACCTGCGACGCGAACTCCACCATCTGCGTCACGCGCTCGGTGACGAGCCGTCACTCACGGTGACGGCGAAGGATCTGTGCTGGAGCGACACCCCGTCGAGCAGCGCCGACCTGCGCGTCTTCGACAACGAACGCGCCGCGGCGCTGCGGGCGGCCCGGTCCGGTGACGACCGCGCTCTCGTCACCCACGCGAGGAGGGCGCTGGACGCCTACAGCGGCGAGTTCCTGCCCGGCGTGTTCGACGACTGGGCACTCGAGATCCGATCCGATCGCGAACGACGATGCGTGGAGCTGTGCGATCTGCTGTCCGGCGCCCTCACCCGCACGGGCGATCCCGCCGGGGCGATCGAGGTCGCGCGTCGTCGCGTCCGGCTCGCCCCGCTCGAGGAGGTCGGCTATCGCAACCTGATGCGTCTGCAGGCCGAGACCGGGGATCGAGCCGGCGCCGCCGGTACCTATCACCGCTGCGCGTCGCTGCTCGAACGTGAACTCGGTGTCCTCCCCGATCCGCAGACGCGCGCCCTCGTCGAACAGGTTCTCGGCACCGCACCCGGCCGGCGGATCCCGGCCCGCACCGGGTGCACGACCGTCGAACTGGTCGGGCGGTCCCGCGAGATCGACCGTCTCGCCGCCGCCTGGCAGCGCGCGGCGTCCGGTCGACCGGGCGCGATCCTCATCCGCGGCGGGGCGGGCGTCGGAAAGACCCGGCTGCTCACCGAGATCGCGCACATCGCGCAGGCCGGTGGCGCGACGGTGGCACACAGCCGCTGCTTCGCAACCTCCGCCGGGCTGGCGCTGGCACCCGTGGCCGACTGGTTGCGCGACCCCGCGGTCGCGGCGGGCCGATCGGGACTCGCCCGGGTATGGCGGGCCGAGGTCGAACGGCTCGTGCCGTCCCCCGAGGCCGACGCGGATCGTGTGCGCGAGACTCGCCCCGAACGCGGGGTCGGGGCATCGGCCGACGCCTGGCAGCGGCATCGTTTCTTCGAGGGACTCGCCCGCGGCCTCGTCGGCGACGGTCGCCCGATTCTGCTGACCCTGGACAACATGCAGTGGTGCGACCGGGAGACACTGTTGTTTCTCGCGTTCTGCCTGGGCTTGACGCCCGACGCTCCCCTGCTGGTCGCGGCGGCCGCGCGGGACGACAGCTCGGAGAGCGCGGCCGCCGTCACCGAATGGGCGACCGGACTGGCCTCGTCGGGCACGGTGACGGAACTGCGGCTGGGCCCCCTGGACGCAGCGGACAGCACCCGCCTGGCCGAAGCGATCGGTGGACGATCGCGCACCATCGAGGAGCGGCGGCTACTCCACACGGCGACCGGGGGCTTCCCGTTGTACATCGTCGAAGCGATGCGGTCCGCGACCGACGGGGACGACGCGCTCTCGGTGGACGGTCTGTCGTCGGTGCTGCACCACCGCGTGGAGCAGTCGAGTCCGGCTGCGCGGGAGGTGGCGGGCCTGGCCGCCGCGGTCGGACGCGATTTCACGCTCGACTTGCTCACCACGGCAAGCGATCTCGGTGCGGTCGCGGTGGTACAGGCCGTCGACGAACTGTGGCGCCGGCGCATCGTCACCGAGTTCCGCGACGGTTACGACTTCGCCCACGACCTGCTGCGCGAGGCCGCGTACGCGACGGTCGGGCCGCCGCAACGCTGGCTGCTGCACCGGCGGCTCGCCCAGGCACTCGAATTGCTGCACCGCGACGACACCGATCCGGTGTCGGCTCAACTCGCCGAGCAGTACGCCCGCGGTGGGCGCCCGGATCGGGCGGTGCCGTATTACCGGCGGGCGGCCGAGATCGCGACCCGCAGGTTCGCATATGCCGACGCGGTCCGGCTGCATCGGCACGCACTCGCCCTGGTGCGCGAGCATCCGGGAAGCGGTTCCGCCGCACAGGAACTCGCAATCCTCGAGGCACTGGCGGCACCGCTCAACGCCCGCTACGGCTATTCGTCCCCCGAACTGCAGCACACCCTCGAACGTTCGATCGAGCTCGCCGACACGCTGGGCCGCACGGAGTCGACGATCGTCGGTCTCGTCGGGCTCTGGTCGTCGCGGTTCGTCCAGGGCGACACCGCCGGAGCGCATCGGGCGGTCACGCGCGCATTGACACTGGTGGAACCCGGAACCGAACTGTGCGGGTCGGCGCACTTCGCGTACGCGGGCTCCGCGGTGAGTCTCGGCCGGCCGGCCGAGGCGCTGGGGCATTTCGCGCTGGCCGCCGAACTCACCGCAGGCGCGCATTCGTGGACCGTCGGTACCCGCCCGGACGTGCACGGCTGCGCGTGGGCGGCACATGCGCACTGGCTGCTCGGCGACGACGACGCCGCGCGCACGCGCTGCCGGGAGGCGATCACGCTGGCCCGCCGCAGCGAGGACCCGTTCGTCCTGACCATCGCGCTCGCGTACGGCGCGGTCACCCGGCAGTTGTGCGGGGACCGGCCCGAGTTGCGCGAGACGGTCACCGAACTGCGGGAACTGTGCGACCGGTACGACTTCGCGTACTACCGGGAATGGGGACTGATCCTCGACGGCTGGTCCCGGACCGGCGGTGACGGCATCGGCAGGGTCCGGCGCGGGATTGCCAACCTGCGGGCGGCAGGTTCCTTCGCCCGGATGCCGTACTGGCTGACGCTGCTGGCGGACCTGTACCGCGAGAGGCCCGGCGACGCGCGCGCGACCCTCGACGCGGCGACGGTCGCCGCCCGGGCACGCGACGACCGGTGGTGGCTGCCGGAGGTGATGCGGATGCGCGCCGCATACGACGCTCCCCCGGACGCCGTGGCGCGACTGCGTGCTGCGGCGAGGTTGGCGGGCGAGCACGGCAGCGTTGCCCTGGTGCGTCGCTGCGACCGCGACCTCGTCGGCCTCGGCGTTCCGCCCTCGCACTGACCGGCGCGTGCCGGGCGAACGCTGCGCGAACGCCGCCTTCCTACCGTCGGAAGCAGCATGAGAAACACGCGAGAGGAGTTCGCGATGACCACGACAGCCACCCCCACCGGCACCTCGTTCGACAACCTGGCCGCGGGGCTGCGCGGGGAACTGATCACCCCGACGGACCCGGGCTACGACCAGGCCCGTGCCGTCTACAACGCGATGATCGACAAACGGCCCGCTGCGATCGCACGGTGCCGCGACACCGTCGACGTCATCGCCTGCGTCCGGTTCGCCCGGGAACGGGGCCTCGAGCTCGCGGTCCGCGGCGGCGGGCACAACGCGGCCGGGCTCGGCGTGTGGGACGGCGCGCTGGTCGTGGACCTGTCGGCGATGCGCAGCACCACCGTCGATCCGGAACAGCACACCGTCCGGGCGGACGCGGGATGCGTGTGGGGCGACGTCGACCATGCGACGGTCGGGTTCGGGATGGCCACGCCGTCCGGGTTCCTGGCATCCACCGGGGTGGCCGGTCTGACGCTCGGCGGCGGCATCGGCTACCTGACCCGCCGGTTCGGCCTCACGGTGGACAACCTGCTCGAAGCCGATGTCGTGCTCGCCGACGGATCCTTCGTGAAGGCAAGCGAGAATTCGCACAGCGACCTGTTCTGGGCCCTGCGCGGCGGGGGCGGGAACTTCGGGATCGTCACCTCGTTCACGTTCCGCTGCCACGACATCGGCGAGCACGGCACGATCATCGGCGGGCCGGTGCTCTACGACGTCGCCGACACCGCCGACGTGATGCGCTGGTACCGCGAACTGCTGCCGTCGTTGCCGGAGGAGTTGAGCGGCTGGATCGGCCTGATCACGGTGCCGCCCGCAGCGCCGTTCCCCGAGGAACTGTGGGGACGCGGGGCCTGCGCGATCGTCTGGTGCTACACGGGCCCGCACGACCGCGCCGACGAGGTGCTCGAACCGATCAGGGCGTTCGGGTCGCCGATGCTGATCGGCCTGCACGACATGCCGTTCACCGTGCTACAGAGCGCATTCGACGGACTGTATCCCGCTGGGCTGCAATGGTATTGGCGAGCGGATTTCTTCAACGAGATCTCCGATGCCGCGATCGACGTGCACTGCCGGTTCGGTGCGTCGCTGCCCACGGGGCATTCCACCATGCACCTGTATCCGATCGACGGCGCCGCCGCGCGTGTCCCCGAGAGCGCCACCCCGTTCTCCTACCGGGACGGCGGTTGGGCGGGGGTCATCGTCGGTGTGGATCCGGATCCGGCCAATGCGGAGCTCATCTCGCAGTGGGCCCGGGACTACTGGGAGGCCCTGCACCCGACGTCGGCGGGCGGCGCCTACGTCAACTTCCTGATGGAGGAAGGCCAGGACCGGGTGCGGGCGTCGTATCGCGGCAACTACGACCGGCTCGCCGCCGTCAAGGGCCGCTACGACCCGGACAACGTGTTCCACATCAACCAGAACGTGCGGCCCGCCACGGATTCGGGTGCTGTCGCCACCTGAACGCCGGAAGCTCCGGTGGACGTGACCGTCGAGGGATTTACTCACCGTGAGCGTTGACCTCGCCGGGACCGGCGGCGGGCCGATAGGCTCGCCGCAATCGTTTCCCGCACCCCGGAGGTCACCATGGGTCAGCAGTTCCCGGACATCGTCTCGGTCGAGTGGCTTCGCGATCACCTCGACGATTCCACGCTCGTCGTCGTGGACTCGAGCACCCATCTGACACTGCCCAAGGACGGGCCGTACTCGGTCGAACCCGGGCGGGCCACCTACGATTCCGCGCACATTCCCGGTGCCGTGTTCGCGGATCTGCTCACCGACTTCGCCGATCCCGATTCCGCCGAGGCGTGGACGGCGCCCGCGTCGGAGCGGTTCGCGGCCGCCTCAGGCGCGCTCGGCATCGGCGACGGCGTCCGGGTCGTCGTGTACGACCAGCACGACGGTTACTGGGCGACCCGCTTCTGGTGGCACCTCCGCCTCGAGGGATTCGACGACGTCGCGGTGCTCGACGGCGGCCTGCCCGCCTGGAAGGCCGCCGGCGCGCCGGTCACCGACACTCCTGTCTCGCCGACCCCCGTGACCTTCACCGCCCGGCGCCGCGACGACCTGATCCGGTCCACGCAGCAGGTGCGGGACGCGATCGACGACGACAAGACGGTCCTCGTGAACGTCCTCGATCCCGCAACCTACCGCGGCGACACCAGCACCTACGCTCGTCCCGGGCACATCCCGAGCAGCATCAACCTGCCGGTCGCGCGGATCCGGGACCCGGAGACGGGTCTTCTCCGGCCGGTCACCGAGCTGCGGGCGCTGTTCGAGGAGGCCGGCCTGCTCGATCCGGGAATCACCCCGGTGACGTACTGCGGTGGTGGCATCGCCGCGACCGGGGTCGCGCACGCGCTCGCTCTGGCAGGACGCGACGACGTCGCCGTGTACGACGGATCGCTGACCGCGTGGACCGCCGACGCATCGCTGCCGCTGACGGTGGGCGCCGATCCCCGGTAGCCGCCCAGGATTCGAGCGGGGCCGGTCCCCGTCAGCCGAGCGGGTTGCCGACGATGTTCGACATGATGCCGCGGATGATGCCCGTGCCGTCCTCGGTGCGCAGTTCGTCGTACCAGGCCTGGGTGACCTCGGGATCCTTCGCGTGGGTGACGTCGCAGCGCTTGCGGGCGCGCAGCACCAGGTCACCCGCGCGGGCGGTCCTGCGGTTCTGGTAGCGGATCAAAGCGTCCTCGACGCCGAGCGTGTTGGTCTGCAGTGCGATGGCCAGCACGACGGCGTCCTCCATCGCCGAGCAGCCGCCCTGGCCGATGTCGGGTGTGGTGTTGTGCCCGGCGTCGCCGAGCAGCGCGACGCGGCCCTTCACCCACGTGTCGAACGGGTCGATGTCGAAGATCTCGACGCGGTTGACCGCGAGCGGATCGAGCATGCCGATGAGCTTGTGCACCTGCGGCGCCCATCCGGAGAAGTACTCGGAGAGAACCTCTTTCGCCTGCGACCGGTCGTAGTCGAGCCCGGCGGGCAGCGGGACGTCGAAGAAGAAGTAGAAGCGCCCGCCGGCGATCGGCATGAGGGACACGCGCTTGCCGTCGCCGACGTAGGTCGTCCACTGGGTGGCCGGGGCGATCGTTTCGTCGATGTCGACGAGCCCGTTGAAGTTGACGTATCCCGCGTAGCGCCGCTCCACGGATTCGTCGAGCACGTAGTCGCGGGTGCGGGACTTCGCGCCGTCCGCGCCGATGAGGATGTCGCCGGTGGCGGTGCTGCCGTCCGCAAAGGTCGCGGTCACGGCGTCACCGTCGTCGGCGATGTCCACCATGCGCTTCCCGAGCCGGACGTGTTCGAGGCCGAGTTCGTGCATGAGCATCGACTGGAGTTCGGCGCGCGACACCGGATACGGCCGCTGACCGGTCTGCTCGACGACCGGCCGGAGACTGAATTCGGTCATCGTCTCGCCCGTGAACCCGTCCCGGTAGGCCATGGTGTCCATCTGCCCGCCGAGAGCGGCGATCAGCTTCTCGAGACCCAGATAGTTCAGGCACTTGACACCGTTGGACCACAACGAGATCGCCGCGCCCACCGGCTTGTTCTCGACCACCTGCTCGTACACCTCGACATCCCAGCCGATGCGCCGCAACGCGATTCCCGCACTGAGTCCGCCCATTCCGGCGCCGATGATGATGGCCTTCACCCGCATTGCTCCTCACGTCGACTACGCCGATCACCGTATGGCGCTCCTGTAACATTGATTCGACACGCGTTTCACGGACGTGTTACGCCCGCCCGACCGTGGTGGTCGGGGTCGCGATCTCACCGATCCCCATCGTCGCCACCATCAAGGTCGCCATCGAACTGCTGATCGTGTTGGCGGGCAGGCAATGGCGCGCCCGCGGCGACGCATCGGTCCCGAAATGGATGCAGGCGATCGACCGGCTGAACTTCCCGAAGGCCACCGGTCTCGGCATCGCACTCTCGGCTGTCGATCCGAAGAACCTGCTGCTGTACGTCTCCGCCGGGCTGGTGATCGGCACCGGCGAAGCCGTGGTGGCGCTGGTGATCTACACGGTGATCGCGGCATCGAGCGTGCTCATCCACGTCCTCGGGTACGCGATCGCGGCGCAGCGCTTGCGCGAACGGCTCGACACCCTTTCGCAGTGGCTCCGCGCGAACAATCACCAGGTGATGGCGATCGTGCTGGTGCTCATGGGCGCTGCGGTGATCGGGAAGGGACTCGGCGGTTTGTGACGGTGGTCGAAGGCGGTCGTGCCCAACTTCGATCCGCGCTCTGATCCGCGACTATTTCCGACGAAGGAGACCCCGGTGCAACCGTACCGAAATGTGAGAGCCCCGTGAGAGGAACATCACTCTCATTTCAAGAGTGAATCGCTATTGCTCTTGAAACAAGAGTGATAGACATGAAGCATGACGGAACGGGAAGCGGCCGACGAATCGGCACAATCGGCGACGGACGGCGAACTGGCCGCCCGTGCGGCCGAGGTCGTCGAACGTATCGAGGCACGTGACGATCGACTGGTTGCGATCGAGGACCTGCACGACGGCGCCGGGAGCATCCGCGCCGCACTCGAGACCGTCGGCGGGGTGTGGGCGATGTCGATCCTGACCGCCCTGCGTTCGGGTTCGATGCGCTACAGCGAGATCAAACGGTGCGTCGCCGGTGTCAACGACCGGATGCTCGCGCAGACGCTGCAGCGGTTCGTGCGCGACGGACTCGTCGAACGTCGCCCCGTCCCCGGGTCGGCCAGCCGCGAGGAATACGCGCTGACCGATATCGGTTTCGAAATATGTTCCGCGATAAGTGAATTCGTCTACGTGGTGATGAAGCTTGCGCCGCGGGTCGCCCAGGCCCGAGAGCGTCACGATGCCGAGCAGTCCGGCACGGACCCCAACTGACCGGCCGGTCCCGCACACCTCACCCCCCTCCACGCGCACAACAAGGAGCCACCTCATGCCCTCCATCGTCGTCATCGGTCCCGGTCGTCACGGCACCGCCATTGCAGCACTGTTCGCGTCCCACGGCGTGGATGTGACTCTCCACCACCACAATCCGGCCAAGGCTCGCGCTGCGGCGGAGATCGTCCGCGCGGTTGCCGCCGCCGGAACCACCGTCACCGTCGAGCCGGACCTCGTGTCCTCGGTTGCGCACGGCCAGGTGGTGGCACTGACCACGCTGTGGGATCGGCCCCAGCGGGAGGTCATCGGGAACCTCGGTGCGGCGCTGCAGGGAAAGGTCCTGCTCGACGTTTCCAACCCGCTCGACGTCACACCCCACGGCATCGTCCCGCGCCGTCCGAGCGAGGGTTCGGCCGGTCAGTTCGTCGCCACGCTACTGCCTTCCGGAACGGGCCATGCCAAGGCGTTTTCGAATCTTGCGACCGCTTTCGTCAACGAGGGCGCCGACCAGGACCCGCCCGCGGTGCTGCCCTTCCTGGCGGATTCCGAGACCACCGCGGAGGTCGTCCGGCCGTTGCTGGCGCAGACGGGATGGCTGCCGTGGCTGGTCGGTGACATCTCCCGATCCCGTGACCTCGAGATCGGCGGACGGTTCAACGACGTTCACGGCAGGTACGGGCGGTCCCGGCTCGACGCCGACGAGTTCCGGGCACTGGCCGGTGACGAACCGGTCTTCGCGCTCTGACCACCGACCGAGAGGACGTCGCCATGACCACATCACAGACCACCTACCGCGCCGCCGTGGTGCGCAAATTCGGGCCGCCGGACGTCATCCGGATCGAGAACCTGCCGGTCGGTGAGCCCCCCGCCCCCGGCGTCGTGCGGGTGGCGGTGCGAATCGGCGGGCTCAACCCGGTCGACGCCCGCATCCGCTCCGGCGCGTTCGGTGGCGCGGTCCCGCACGTGCCGGGCACGGAGTTCGCCGGCACCGTGGTCGCCGTCGGTGCCGGCGTCGGCGACTACACGGTCGGCGACGACGTGATCGGCTTCGGCACGCCCGGAGCCGACGCCGAACTCGTCGACACCGACCCCGGCCGGCTCGTGCACAAGCCCGCCGCACTGGACTGGGCCGTCGCAGGCGGACTGTCGGGCGTCGGTCAGAGCGCGGTCACGGCGATCGAGGCGACCGATGCGCGAGCCGGTGACGTCGTGGTGGTGCACGGCGCTGCTGGTGGCGTGGGGACGGTCCTGACCCAGCTGCTGGTCGCCGACGGCGTGACGGTGGTGGGCACCGCCGGCGAATCGAACCAGGACCACCTGCGTGACCTCGGCGCGACGCCCGTCGTCTACGGCGACGGCCTCGCGGACCGGATCCGAGAGGCCGTACCGGGAAGGGTCACCGTTTCGATCGACCTCGCAGGCACCGGAGAGGCCGGGGACGTGGCCACCGCTGTGCGGCGGTCCGGCGGTCGGGCCGTGACCCTGGTCCCGGAAACCGCGACCTCGCACGGGGTACCCCTCGTGCGGGTGCAGCGGTCACCCGAGAGACTCGACCGACTGGTGCACGCCGTCGTCGACGGCGCGCTGCGTTTGCCCGTGCGGACCGTCCCGTTCACCGACATCGTGGCGGCGCACCGCCTGCTTGACGCCAAGCACTCGCGCGGCAAACTCGTCCTGGACCTGTCGGGCAACCCGTTCCTCTGAGGTCTCGACGCGGCGCGCGGGTGGCCTGCCGTCACCGCGCGCCGCCGGCCGGTATGGCGAAACCCACAGTCGAGGTCGTTCGCTGGGGTGGCGGTTTCGGGGGCGCGGTCGGTGATGATCGGCTCCGCCGGCGTCTCCCTCTGCGCGCCGAGCTTGTTCACGCGGTCCTGCCGGTACGACGCGGGCCGGTACTTGCGCGGCTGCGGCCGGGGCTCGAGCGTCGCCTGCGGAAGCTGTTGATCCGCGCTTTGATCCGCGGCTATTTCCGACGGAGGAGACCCCGGTGCACAGGATGCACCGGGGTCTCGTCGTCTGTGCGCTGGGTCTACCGAGGCGCTTTGCGCTCAGGGCTCTGCCGAAGCACTCAGGGATTCTTGTGCTCGATCTTCTCGTACTCGGCAACCTCGCCTGCATCGTGTGCGCGCTCCTCCGCCTCCTTCGCCTCGAGCTGCTTGGCGACCGCATCCTTGAGGGAGACCTTGACGGGCTCGGCGGCCTCCTCCTCGGCCCTGCGGATGCGCTCTTCTTCCCTCTTCTTGGCCGTCTCGGCGGCCCGACGCTTCGCGGCGGCCTCCTGATCGGCCTTCGCGATCTCGGCGGCCTTCTTCTGCTCGGCTTCCTTCTCGGCCTGCTTCGCGCGTTCCTGCGCACGCTCCCGCGCCTGCTGGACTTCCTCCTCACGATCGCGCCGTGCGGCTTCCTGCTCGGCGGCGGCCCGCTCACGCATCCGACGGAGTTCGGCGTCCGCGGCATGCTTCTCGGCCTCGGCCTGGGCATCGAGTTTCTCCGCGCGCTTCACCGCGTCGGCGTGTTCGGTGGCGCGCGCCCCGCGCATGGCGATCTCCTGGTCGTCGAGCACGCTGCCGACGATGCCGTCCAGCATGCCCAGCCCCCGCTCGTACATCAGGCGCGGCGGGGCGTCGGTGGGCAGGAAGAACCGCAACTGCTGTTCGATCAACCCGAGGGGGAACCGGGCGATCATGTACTGCAGTCGCAGGACGCTCTTGGGCACGGTGGTGAGGTTCATCGGCACATCTCCAACTTCGATGGGGGTACAGCTCCGGTAGGGAATGTCGGGGGTGTTCGTCAGCGATCCGGCCCGTCGGTCAGCGACCGATCGAGGGCTTCGGCCTTGCGACGTTCCTCTTCGGCCTCCAGACGTGCGCGTTCGGCGTCGTGGGAGGCGCGACGGTGGTTCTCGTCGGCGGCTGCGACCTCCGCAGCAGCATCCGTGACCTGGGCGTTCTCCTCGCGGCGTGCCTGCTGCTCGGCAGCCGTGGCCTGGCGGGCTGCGTCGGCCTGTTCCCGGACCACGTTCTCCTGGTATTCGAGTTCGGCGGCCTGCTTGCGGACCCGCGCCTCTCGCTCGGCCTGCGACTCGGCGGCCTCGGTCCGGTGCTGCACGGCCTCGCGTTCCTGCCGTCCGGCTTCGCGCACGGCGTCGAGTTGTTCGACCGCCTCTTCGCCCTCGGCTTCTGCCATGTGGGAGAGGGTGTCGGCCTTCCTGGCCTGCCGGGCCTGTTCCTGGTCGAGGCGGCCTTCGGTGGTGAGGGAATCGTTGCCGGTCAGAGCTCCGGCGACCTCCTTCGCCTTGCCGACCACGGTCTGCTTCAACCCGAGGCGTGCCTTGTCGGATGCGCTGTCTTCGGCCACGCTGATCTCCTTCCGTACGGGACACGAAGAGGACGGTCCCGCGGGAAGGGGTAGCCCGGCGCGGTCGGCTTCAATCCTCGAGAAGCTCGAGCGGGTGGATGTGCGCGCCGACGAGGTCGACGAGATCACCAGGACCTCGTCACCCAGGACCTCGCGATTCGTCTCGACCGAAGCCGCACCACCCGATACTGCGCGACGCATCAGCATGTCCATGAGAGTGCGCAGCGCCTGGTCGACTAATACAGGGCCGTGTGGCAGATCGTCTTTCCTCAGTCGCACCACCGCTACCCGGCCGCGGGCATATCCCGGCTCTTACACTGGCCGACAAGGACTTTCGAGTCTGCGCGATGTCAGTAGCCGAAATCGTATTCAATTGCCACCGTCCACCCTGGTACTCGACGCTGATGTCCGTCGTCCACGACGGGCGGAAGCTGAACACCTCGTGCTTGATGGTGATGTCTTACCGACCGTTTCGGAACGACTTCCGCGTGCAGGGTCCCGCAACCCACCGGTGGGAATCCGGTTGGTTACGAAATCACTCCTCTTCTTCGATGACGTGAACCGCGGCTTCCTCGGCCGACGCCGCTCCCCCGTCGATTCCGGCGTCCCCGGCCCACAGCTCGGATTCTTCGTCGCTGCCGAGTCCGTCGTCGTGGGCCACGAGTCGGCCGGCGCGTCGGTCACCGACCTCACCCATGTAGCGCTGCCCCGGTATGACCGCGTCGACGTCCGGTTCGGAGGTGTCGAACGCGGGGTCCGGTTCTTCGGCCGAGATCCGGTGCGCGAGGCTGCCGCCGTAGCGCACCTCGTCACCGGTCGTCCCCGTCGCGTTCATCGCCAGCGGCCGCTCGGGCGGTGAATAGCCCTCGTCGAGCATGTCGGCGACACCGCGGTCGTCGAGCGTGTCCTCGGGTTGAAGCTGATTGTCCTCGTCGACGCTGTACTCACCGCCGTACCCGTCGTCGCGTGCGTCGTCGATGTTCATGAGTCCAACGATGCCCCTACGACCCCCTTCGTGCATACGGATCGGTACCGAATAGCCAGGGATACGCTCCACGATCCCGGGGTACACGTCAGGATTGAAAGGCAACCCACCACGGGAGGAAGCATGATCCTTCGCCGAATCGCCCGACCGATGCTCGCATCGATCTTCATCGCCGGGGGTGTCGACGCCCTCCGCAGTCCGTCGGGGAAGGCCGACGCGGCACAACCCGGCCTCGAACAGGCCCTGGCGATGCTGCCGAACTCGGTCACCGAGCGCATTCCCGACAATCCGGAAGTGCTCGTGCGAGTCAACGGTGCCGTGCAGGTCGGGGCCGGCGCGCTGCTCGCCGTCGGTAAGGCGCCCCGGATCGCGTCGCTGGTTCTGGCCGGCACGCTGGTACCCACCACGGTCGCGGGACACGATTTCTGGAACGTCGAGGATCCGGCCAAGCGAGCGATGCAACGCACGCAGTTCATCAAGAACGTCAGCCTGCTCGGTGGCCTGCTCATCGCCGCCGCCGACACCGAGGGCAAGCCGTCGTTGGGGTGGCGGGGCCGGCGAGCCGCCCGGCACGCGCAGGAGAAGGTCGTCGCGGTGTTGCCGAGCCACCACGCCGAGAACAAGGACGCGCTCGGGGACGGTCTGCACGCGGTCGGCGAACGTGTCCGTGCGTTGACGGGCGATGCAGCCGAGCTCGCGGAAACCGCCCGTGGCCAGGGAAGTCATCTCCTCGAAGTCGCGAAGGACCGCGCCCCGGTCATCGCGGAATCCGCGCGGGAACGCGGTTCCGGTCTCGCGGAGGTCGCCCGGGAGCGCGGCGCGGAACTGCTCGAGGTCGCCCGCGAGCGTGGGCCCGAACTCGCCGAACTCGCCCGGGAACGCGGCACCGAACTCGCCGAACTCGCCCGCGAGCGCAGCGCCGAACTCGCCGAACTCGCCCGCGAGCGCGGGCCCGAACTTGCGGAGACGGCGCGCGGCCGCGGCCTCCGGTGGTGGGAGACGGCGCGCGAACACGGAACGGAATGGGCACACATCGCCGAGGAGCAGGCCGCGCTTCGGGCCCGGGAAGCCCGCGCGCTGGCCGAGGAGGCGCGCGAACGACGGCACCACCTGGCCGGCTGACCCCGGCTGATTCTGCACAGCGCCGCGGACGGCACTAGACTTCTCGGGCAATTCTGTCGACGCCCGCACGACGCGCCGACACATCACGACCCGAGGAGACCCTTTGCCGTCCGACGGCCTGTCGCACCCTGATCACGAGCGTGAGCAGGCATACCTGTCGATGCTGTACGGGCATCTCGATTCGCTGCGCGAATACGCACAGACCCGGCTCGGTCGGGTGCTGCTCGAGACCGGCGGCACGCCCCAGGCGCGCAGCGAACGCGAGTCGTTCACGCAGATGTACACCGAGGATCTCGCCAAGTACGACGCCGCCGAGCACGGGTTGTGCTTCGGCCGCATCGACGTGCGCAACGGCACCGACGGGTCCCATCCGGGTGACGTCGACGGGGGCAACTCCGACGGGATCGACGACACCGAGGTCCGGTACATCGGCCGTCTCGGAATCCTCGACGAGGCCAACGACTTCGAGCCGCTGCTGCTGGACTGGCGGGCACCGCTGGCGCGGCCGTTCTATCTCGCGACCCCGGCGGCACCGGAAGGTGTGATCCGCCGCCGTCACATCCGCAGCCGCGGGCGCACCGTGACGGCGCTGAACGACGAGTACCTCGATCTCGAGGTTGCGCAAGCGCACGGCACGACGACTCCGGCGGGCGGTGTCGCGGGCGAATCGGCGCTCCTCGCGGCGTTGAACGCGGCCCGTACCGGTCAGATGCACGACATCGTCGCCACGATTCAGTCCGAGCAGGACGCCATCATCCGCTCCGAACACAAGAGCGTCCTCGTCGTGCAGGGCGGTCCCGGGACCGGCAAGACCGCGGTCGCCCTGCACCGTGCGGCGTACCTGCTGTACACGTACCGCAAGCAGCTCGCGAAGGCGGGCGTGCTCATCATCGGCCCGAACTCGACGTTCCTCGACTACATCGGCCAGGTGCTGCCGTCGCTCGGTGAAACCGGCGTGCTGCTGTCCACGATCGGCGACCTGTATCCGGGTGTGCGTGCCGAGCTCGAGGACGACCTGGCCACCGGGCAGGTCAAGGGTTCGCTCGACATGGTCGACGTGCTCAAGAAGGCGGTGCGGGACCGGCAGGAGGTACCGACGAAACCGGTGCCACTGATGTTCGACTCGTACCGCATCACGCTCGACCGCAAGACCGTCACCCGCGCGCGGGGCCGGGCCCGGTCGTCGCGGCGTCCGCACAACCTTGCCCGTCCGATCTTCGTCTCGGCGGTGATCGAGGCGCTCGCCGACCAGCTCGCGGAGCTGATCGGCACGAATCTGGTCGACGGCGGGAATCTGCTCAGCCGCGACGACATCGCCGACATCCGCTCGGAGATGCGTGCCGATCCGGACATCCTCGCGGCGATCGACGCGCTGTGGCCGCAGCTCACCCCGCAGCAGGTCCTCACGGATCTGCTCGCGTCCCGGGAGCGGCTCTCCTCGGCGGCTCCGGCGTTGACCGCGGAACAGATCGAGCTGCTGCACCGGCCGCGTTCGGGTGGCCGGTTCAGTGCCGCAGACGCGCCGCTGCTCGACGAACTGGCCGAGCTGCTCGGCGTGGACGATGCCGCGGACCGGGAACGGGCCGCGCGGCGGTGGCGGCGGCAGATCGCCGACGCCCAGGGTGCGCTGGACATTCTCACCGGATCGGCACCGCAGGATCTCGAGGACGACCTCGACCCCGAGCTGCTGATGGCCTACGACCTGATCGACGCCACCCAGCTCGCCGAGCGGCAGGATCTGCGCCGGCACGAGACCACCGCCGAGCGCGCCGCCGGGGACCGCACCTGGACCTACGGTCACGTGATCGTCGACGAGGCGCAGGAGCTGTCGGCGATGGCCTGGCGAATGCTGATGCGGCGTATCCCGAATCGGTGGATGACCGTGGTCGGCGACACCGCACAGACCGGCGATCCGGCGGGCAGTTCGTCGTGGCAGCGGATCCTCGAACCGTATGTGGCGAACCGGTGGCGGAAGGCGGAGCTGACCGTCAACTACCGCACCCCGGCGGAGATCATGCAGGTGGCGCACTCGGTTCTCGCTGCAATCGACCCCGAGCAGGTGCCCCCGCGGTCGGTGCGCGAGTCGGGTTTCGCGCCGTGGGCACGGCACGTCGACGCCGACGATCTCGCGGAGGCGGTGCAGCAGACGCTCGCCGCGCAGGACGGCCCGGGCCTGACCGCGGTGATCGTGCCGCATCGGCTGGCGACCGAGTGGGCGCATCTCGAGGGGCCGTCGGTCCGGGTGGCGACGGTCCGGGACGTCAAGGGCCTCGAGTTCGACGAGGTGCTGCTCGTCGAACCGTGCGACATCCTCGACGAGTCGCCGCGCGGCCTCAACGACCTCTACGTCGCGCTGACCCGTGCGACGCAGCGACTGGGCGTGCTGCACACGTCGGCGCTGCCGGAGGTGCTGGACGGACTGCACGAACCTGCCGAATGCTGATCGCCGCGCCCGCACAGGATCCGCTGCCGAGGTTTCGAGATCATTTCGCGACCCCGGCACGGTAGGTTGCGAGCGGACCGGCGGGGGATGCGTAAGGAGGCGCGGGGGTTGACAACGCGAGGTGGTACGGGCCGCGGCGCGGCGCGTCCCGCCGTGTCCGGGTGCTGCTGGCCCCGATGCTGCTGATGGCCGCCGCCTCCGCGAGTGCGGTGGCGTGTTCGTCGGCGACCGCGTCGGACAGCGCCGCGGAATCGTCGATACCGGTGGCAGCCTCGTCGTCCGTGTCGGTCACGACCGCACCGCCGTTGCTCGACGAGCGGGGTGAGCGCCTGAAGGAAGCGCTGGGCGAGGCGGGTCTGGCGTCCGGGCTCACGGACGGGACGGTGCTGGCGGTCGCGCGGGGGTTGTGCGATCAGGTGGCGGCGGGTGTCCCCGAGGAGCGGATCCTCGACACGGTCCGGCCGATCGCGACGTATGCGGCTTCGGTGTCCGGAACGGCGTTGTCCGGCGACGACGCGGCACGGCGGTTCGTGGAGACCACGGTGGGTAGCTACTGCTGACCACCCGCACGCGTGCCACCGCCCGCCCCGGACGATCCGGAGCGGGCGGGAGCGCAGGTCAGCGGACGGTGTGGACGATCAGGACGTCGGAAGTCGACTTGCGGGCGACATCCGAGGGAACCGAGCCGAGGAGACGGCCGGTGATGGTGTTCAGGCCGCGGTTGCCGATGACGATCAGGTCGGCTTCGAGTTCCTCGACGAGGGCGAGCAGCGACTCGACGGGCGCTCCCACGACGGCGCGTTCGACGACGTTCTTGGCGCCGGCGACGATGGCCTTCTCGCGTGCGGTGCGCAGGATCTCGTTACTCGGCGCGGATCCGGTGACCTGGTACGCGTCGGCGCCGAGCACGTCGGCGGCGTGGGCGGTGTCCTTGGGATCGGCTGGGTAGTAGGCGCACGCGATGACGAGGCGGGCTTCGGAGTCCCCGGCGAGAGCGGCTGCCTTCTCCACGGCCCGGTACGACGACTCGGATCCGTCGGTTCCGACGACAATGGTCCGGTAGGCGCTCATTCAATCCTCCATCGATACGGGTAATCGGTTCCGGTCGAGGTGATCTTGATAAGAGTCCCCCGACTGCGTCGACAGTAACCGGCTGATCGGTACGGATGGTGTGTTTGGGGCAGATGCCACACCTGCCGCGGTCTGCGCCGGGAACCACTCACAGCGGTTGATGTTACCGCGCGTCACCGTAACGTGGACCGAACAGCGTGGCGGGGAAGAGCCCCGAGTCGGTGATCGTGTCGCGCCACGGCAGCGCCAGGTCGAGGAGCCGCTCGACATCCGATTCGCCGAGCGCCGCCCACGGTGCCGCCGCGAGGTCGTCGGTCAGGTCTTCGACGAGCTCGCGAACCTCGAAGCCGTCCCCGGTCAGCTCACCGCGCCGGTCGAGCAGTCCCCGTGCGCGCAGTTCGGATGCGGCACCCGCCCATTCGTCCTCGGTCCAGCCGCGGCGGCGACGCGCGTACTCCTCACTGAACCCGATCCCGCTGACGGTGTGGGTGATCAGCGCCTCGAGGCCGTTGAGCCCCGCGGTCTGCAGGGCCGCCACGTGGCCGTCGCCGCGATACTCGCGCAGCAGGGTGAGGGCGTGCCACAGCACCAGGTGCGGGGCGTCGGGCCACGGCATGTCCGCGTGCGCGGCGTACAGCGGCCGACCGTCCGGTCCGGGGATCGCCCGGGCCGCGGTTGCGGCGAGTTCCGCGGCCTCCGCCATCTCCGCCGACGCGATCACGTCGGCGCCGAGCAGTCGGCGCAGCGCGGCATCGACACCGGCGACCCGGGCGGCCGCGACGTCCCGAGGGGCGGCGTCCTGCCAGGCCGCCGGGATCACGGACGCCACCAGCCGGGGACTGAAGTTGTAGAAGACGGCGGTGACGACCCCGGCGCCGACCGCGCCGAGCGCCGCGGACCGGGACGCGAAGTAGCGGACGCGTCCGGACGCGAGTCCGACGGCGCCGAGCGCCTCGTCGACCTCGGGTGCGAAGTAGACGAACGAGTGCAGCAGTTCGAGGGAGCGGGCGGCGCGGCCGGCGGCGTGGGAATCCATGAGCGGTAACGCTACTGGAGCCCGGCCGCGTCCATCCCGCGGAGTTCCTTCTTCAGATCCGCGATCTCGTCGCGCAGCCGGGCGGCGAGTTCGAACTGCAGGTCGCGGGCGGCCTGCATCATCTGGTCGGTGAGCTGCTGCACCAGGTCCGCGAGTTCGGCGCGCGGCATGGCCTTCACGTTCTCGCCCTCGTACACGCCGGAACTGACCGCGCGGCCGGCTTCGCCCTGGGCGCGCCGGCCCCGGGAGGCGTTGCGCCCGGATCCCGCGACCTCGACGGAGTCGTCGGCCTCCTCGTACACCTGGTCGAGGATGTCGGCGATCTTCTTGCGCAGCGGCTGCGGATCGATGCCGTGTTCGGCGTTGTAGGCGATCTGCTTCTCGCGGCGCCGTTCGGTCTCCTCGATGGCCCGCGCCATCGAATCGGTGACCTTGTCGGCGTACATGTGAACCTCGCCGGAGACGTTGCGGGCGGCACGGCCGATCGTCTGAATGAGGCTGGTGGTGCTGCGCAGGAAGCCTTCCTTGTCGGCGTCGAGGATCGCCACCAGCGACACCTCGGGCAGGTCGAGACCCTCGCGCAGCAGGTTGATGCCGATGAGCACGTCGTACTCGCCGAGGCGCAGCTGGCGCAGCAGTTCGACGCGACGCAGGGTGTCGATGTCCGAGTGCAGGTACCGGACCCGGATGCCGAGCTCGAGCAGGTAGTCGGTGAGGTCCTCGGCCATCTTCTTCGTCAGCGTGGTGACGAGGACACGTTCGTCGCGGTCGGCGCGTTCCCGGATCTCGTGGACCAGGTCGTCGATCTGCCCCTTGGTCGGTTTGACGACCACCTTCGGGTCGACCAGACCCGTGGGCCGGATGACCTGCTCGACGAACTCGCCGCCGGCCTGCCCCAGCTCGTAGGGTCCCGGGGTCGCGGACAGATAGACGGTCTGGCCGACGCGCTGGGTGAACTCTTCCCAGGTCAGGGGCCGGTTGTCGACGGCGGACGGCAACCGGAACCCGAATTCGACGAGGTTGCGTTTGCGCGACATGTCGCCCTCGTACATCGCCCCGATCTGCGGCACGGTGACGTGCGATTCGTCGATGACGAGCAGGAAGTCCTCGGGGAAGTAGTCGAGGAGGGTCGCGGGCGCGGAACCGGCGGCGCGGCCGTCGATGTGCCGCGAGTAGTTCTCGATGCCCGAGCAGAAGCCGACCTGCCGGATCATCTCGATGTCGTACTGGGTGCGCATCCGCAGCCGCTGCGCCTCGAGCAGTTTGCCGCGGTTCTCGAGATCGGCGAGGCGCTCCTCGAGTTCGGCTTCGATGTCGCGGACCGCGCGTTCCATCCGTTCGGGACCGGCCACGTAGTGGGTAGCCGGGAAGATCCGCAGGGAGTCGACCTTGCGGATGACGTCCCCGGTGAGCGGGTGCAGGTAGTAGAGCGCGTCGATCTCGTCGCCGAAGAACTCGATGCGCACCGCGAGTTCCTCGTAGGCGGGGATGATGTCGACGGTGTCGCCCTTGACCCGGAACGAGCCGCGGGTGAAGGCGAGGTCGTTGCGGTCGTACTGCACGTCGACGAGCAGTCGCAGGAGCGCGTCGCGCGGCACCTCGACCCCGACCTCGAGCTGGATCGAGCGGTCCAGATAGGACTGCGGGGTACCGAGGCCGTAGATGCAGGACACCGACGCGACCACCACGACGTCCCGGCGGGACAGCAGCGCCGAGGTCGCGGAGTGCCGCAGTCGTTCCACGTCGTCGTTGATCGACGAGTCCTTCTCGATGTAGGTGTCGGTCTGCGCGATGTACGCCTCGGGCTGGTAGTAGTCGTAGTACGACACGAAGTACTCGACGGCGTTGTGCGGCAACATTTCCCGCAGTTCGTTGGCGAGCTGCGCGGCGAGGGTCTTGTTCGGCGCCATCACCAGGGTGGGCCGCTGGACCCGTTCGATCAGCCACGCGGTGGTCGCCGACTTGCCGGTGCCGGTGGCGCCGAGCAGGACCACGTCCTTCTCCCCCGCCTTCAGCCGCCGCTCGAGTTCGTCGATGGCGGCCGGCTGGTCGCCTGCCGGCTGGTGGTCGCTGACCACCTCGAACCGGGCCGCGGTCCGTTCGATCTCGCCGACGGGCCGGAACTCGGAGTGCGCGACGACCGGATGCTCACTTGCGAACGCCATGCAGACCAGGGTAGGCGGTGCCACCGACACCGTCGGGTTTCGATACCCGGACATCCGGAGCACGGGCGGTAGCGTTCTCCCCATGTCCGCCGCGAAGCTGCACCACGTGAAGACCGAGACGTTCGATGTCGACGCCCGCACCAACACCGACCCGAAGGGTTTCGTGCGTCCGGTCGACGAGTATCGGGTCGAACCGTGGGGCCTGTACATGGCACGGCCGGCGGATCATCCGGAGTTCGGCTATCTCGAATCGTGGCTGCTGCCCGAGCCGGGGCTGCGCGTGTCGATCTTCCACTTCCGCCCTGGGTCCGAACGCGACCAGGACCGGTACATCGACGTGGGCGATTTCTGGGCCGAGGGATCGGTGTGGCATTCCCGCGATCACTATCTGGACCTGGTGGTGCGGACGGGCCGGGGCACCACCGTCGAGGACGTCGACGAGTTGTTCGCCGGGGTCGCGGCGGGCCTGCTCGAGCCCGAGGACGCCGAGCGCGCCGTGCACATCGCGCTCGCCGCGGTGGACGGCATCGCCGCGCACGGCTACGACCTCGACGCCTGGCTCGCCTCGCGCGGGATGCCGCTCACCTGGCGGTGACCCCGACTGCCGCCCCGGGTCCTACGCGGTCCAGCCGGTGGCCTCGGCCCACTCCCACGCCCGGTGGTAGGCGCGATCGAACCAGGGTGCCTTCGCCTCGTCGTACGTCGCTTCCGCCGCGACCGGATCGGACTGCCCGGCAGCGGCCTGCGCGGCGGCACGCTTGACGTCCGCATACTCGGCGGCGACCTCCGGATCGGCGCGCAGCCAGTCCCGCAGGAGCAGCGCGAACTGCTGGCCGGGCCACCCGTCGACCCGCACGTGGACGTGCACGGGCCGGCCGGGGTCGGCGCCGCCGTGCAGGCGCATCGCCCACACCGCAGGATCGGTCTCGCCGCCGGCACCGTAGGCCGGCTTCGGGTCTTCCTGTTCGACCTGGGCGATGCGCGGGAACCCGGCCGCGGCGAGCGGTTCGGCCAGGCGGTCCGCGGCGGCGAGATCGGGCACGGTGATCTGCAGGTCGAGCACGTCGACCGCGTCGAGGCCGGGGACCGCGGTCGAACCGATGTGGTCGATGCGTACGGCGGTACCCGAGGCGACGAGGGCCAACCGCGCGATCAGGCGCTGGGCCTGCTGCGGCCAGTCCTCGCGGGACGCGGTCAGCTCCGGGCCGACCCGCACCGGGGTGCGGGTGCGCAGATTCCGCTCGAACGGGACCAGCCGTTCGGTCCACAGCGCCCGGACGGCCTTGATCAGCGTGGCCGGGTCGCCGTTGTTGTCGAGCCACACGTCCGCAGCGGCACGGCGCTCGTCGTCACTGGCCTGCGCCGCGATGCGGGCCCGGGCGTCCGCCTCCGGCATGCCGCGCAGTTCGACGAGCCGGCGGATCCGCTCGTCCTCGTCGGTGTGCACGATGACGACGAGGTTGAACATCGCCGCCATGTCGCCCTCGACCAGAAGCGGAATGTCTTGCACCACAATTCCGTCCGCGGGAGCCGCGGCGACGAGTTCGGCGGTGCGCTGCCCCACCCGCGGGTGGGTGATGGCGTTGAGGACCGCGCGCGCCTCGTCGCTGGCGAAGGCCTTGGCCGCCAGGGCCGGACGGTCGAGCGATCCGTCGGGCAGGAGGATGTCGTCACCGAAGGCGTCGACGAGTTCGGCGAGCCCGTCGGTTCCGGGTGCGACGATCTCCCGGGCGATGGCGTCGGCGTCGACGAGCACCGCCCCCAGCGCGACGAGTTCCTTCGACACGGTCGATTTGCCGGCACCGATTCCACCGGTCAAGCCCAATCTCAGCACGCCGACAGTCTCGCATCATCGTGGTGGTCCCGGAAATTCGACCGGGCGAAAGTTACGGCGTCACCGCCGAGACGCTGGGTCCCGGTTCATCGGCCACCCGCCTCGCCGGAGACCGTCGGGTCGAGCCGGGCCGGGGCCACGCTGCGATGCGGCGAGTCCGGGCCCTGCGCCACCAGCGAGCGGTGCGTGGGCGGATCGGAGGGCACGTGCGCGGGCCGTCGGCGCTCGAATTCGGTGCGTAGCACCGGCACGACCTCCCGGCCGAGGATCTCGATCTGTTCGAGGACGACGTCGAGCGGCAGGCCCGCGTGGTCCATCAGGAACAACTGGCGCTGGTAGTCGCCCGCGTAGTCGGCGAAACCGAGGGTGCGTTCGATGACCTGTTCCGGGGTGCCGACGGTCAGCGGGGTCGTCGCGGAGAAGTCCTCGAGCGACGGTCCGTGCCCGTAGACGGGCGCGTTGTCGAAGTACGGCCGGAATCGGCGGACGGCCTCCTTCTCGGTGGTGTCCATGAACACCTGGCCGCCGAGGCCGACGATGGCCTGATCGGACGCGCCGTGGCCGTACTGCTCGAATCGGGTGCGGTACAGGGTGATCATCTGCTGGATGTGTTCCCGGTTCCAGAAGATGTTGTTGTGGAAGAAGCCGTCGCCGTAGAACGCGGCCTGCTCGGCGATTTCCGGGGAGCGGATCGAGCCGTGCCACACGAACGGCGGGGTGTCGTCGAGCGGGGCCGGGGTGGAGGTGTACCCGCGCAGCGGGGTGCGGAACTGTCCTTCCCAGTCGACGATGCGTTCGCGCCAGAGCCGGCGCAGCAGATGGTAGTTCTCGATCGCGAGCGGAATGCCCTGCCGGATGTCCTTGCCGAACCAGGGATAGACCGGGCCGGTGTTGCCGCGGCCCAGCATCAGGTCGACGCGGCCGTCGGCCAGGTGCTGCAGCATCGCGAAGTCCTCGGCGATCTTGACCGGGTCGTTCGTGGTGATGAGGGTCGTCGCGGTGGACAGTTTCAGCCTCGTGGTCTTCGCGGCGATCCAGCCGAGCATCGTGGTCGGTGAGGACGGCACGAACGGCGGGTTGTGGTGCTCGCCGGTCGCGAAGACGTCGAGTCCGACCTCCTCGGCAGCGAGGGCGATCTTCGTCATCGCGGTGATGCGTTCGTGTTCGGTCGGCGTGCGGCCCGTGATGGGATCGCGGGTCACGTCGCCGATGGTGAAGATGCCGAACTGCACTGCCGTACCTCCGTCATGTATTTGAACAGTCAACTACTTGAACGGGATGGCGCCTCGCAGGTATTCCCCGGCGCGGCCGAGCACGCCGTCCCCGGGTCGCCCTACCGGCGAATCACACTGCGATCACAACGCGATCACAGGGAGGTCGCAACTCGGTGCCTGAGCGAAACACGCCCTCCGACCTGCGGCGGAATGCCGGGCTCCGGTCGATGCGTCGGTTATCGTCGTTGCGAACCGTCCGACCACGGATCCCCGACCCTCGAGAAGGCAGGCCATGCAATCGTCTCAACCGCTGCCCGGTCGGCATCGCCTCGGCATGGAGAACGGCGTGCACTGCATCCTCATCCCCGAGGTGGCCGCTGCTCTCGCCGCGCACCGTCGCAACTGGTTCACCATGCTGCTGACGAACGCCCGGCACAGTCAGGCCGCGATGCGCAAACGCGCCGCGGCGCTGCCCACCCAGTGGGCCACCCCCGCCGTCAACTGAAGTCGGCCTCCGCACACACGACGCCGCGGCCCGCAGCCCTCGTACGAGAAGCTGCGGGCCGCGGCGTTTTCCGGCTGCGCCCGGGCAATCGCCGGAACACACACCCCGGGAACGCGGACGGCCCCGCACCGAAATCGGTGCGGGGCCGTTCGACGAACCGGATGGTCAGGCGTTGCCCGACAGCTTCTCGCGAAGCGCAGCGAGCTGCGCGTCGCTCGCCAGCGAACCACCGGCCGGCTCCGACGCGCTCTCGGCGCCGGACTCGGACGAGTAGTTGGTGCCGGAGACGCCGGCCTCGGCCTCGGCGGCCTCGTCGGCAGCCATCTTCTCGATCTGCGCGGTGTGCATCTTGTGACGACGCTCGGCCTCCGCGTAGCGGGACTCCCACTCCTCACGCTGCTTCTCGAAGCCCTCGAGCCATTCGTTGGTCTCGGGATCGAAGCCCTCGGGGAAGATGTAGTTGCCCTGCTCGTCGTAGCTGTCGGCCATGCCGTACTTCGACGGATCGAACTCGGCGGTGTAGTCCTCGTTGGCCTGCTTCAGCGACAGCGAGATGCGGCGACGCTCCAGGTCGATGTCGATGACCTTGACCATCGCGTCGTCGCCGACGGACACGACCTGGTCCGGGACCTCCACGTGGCGCTCGGCCAGCTCGGAGATGTGGACCAGACCCTCGATGCCCTCCTCGACGCGGACGAACGCGCCGAACGGAACGAGCTTGGTGACCTTGCCCGGAACGATCTGGCCGATCGCGTGGGTGCGGGCGAACTGACGCCACGGGTCTTCCTGGGTGGCCTTGAGCGACAGGGAGACGCGCTCGCGGTCCAGGTCGACGTCGAGAACCTCGACGGTGACCTCGTTGCCGACCTCGACGACCTCGGACGGGTGGTCGATGTGCTTCCAGGACAGCTCGGAGACGTGCACGAGGCCGTCGACACCGCCGAGATCGACGAACGCGCCGAAGTTGACGATGGAGGACACGAAGCCCTTGCGGACCTGGCCCTTCTGGAGCTGGTGCAGGAACTCGCTGCGGACCTCGGACTGGGTCTGCTCGAGCCATGCGCGGCGCGACAGAACGACGTTGTTGCGGTTCTTGTCGAGCTCGATGATCTTGGCCTCGATCTCCTTGCCGACGTACGGCTGGAGGTCGCGGACGCGACGCATCTCGACGAGCGAGGCGGGCAGGAAGCCGCGCAGGCCGATGTCGAGGATCAGGCCGCCCTTGACGACCTCGATGACGGTGCCCTTGACGGCCTCGTCCTTCTCCTTGAGCTCCTCGATCGTGCCCCAGGCGCGCTCGTACTGCGCACGCTTCTTGGACAGGATCAGGCGGCCTTCCTTGTCCTCCTTGGTGAGGACCAGGGCCTCGACCTCATCGCCCACCGAAACGACCTCGTTGGGGTCGACATCGTGCTTGATGGAGAGCTCGCGGGACGGGATAACGCCTTCGGTCTTGTAGCCGATGTCGAGCAGCACCTCGTCGCGGTCGACCTTGACGATGGTGCCTTCGACGATGTCGCCATCGTTGAAGTACTTGATCGTGGCGTCGATGGCGGCGAGGAAATCCTCGGCAGAGCCGATGTCGTTGACGGCTACCTGCGGCGAGGTGACGGTGGTGGAGGCCATGTGTTGAGTTGCTCCGGACGGGTTGATAGTCGGTTGGTCAATGTTCGGTCGGACAGACGGATCGCACACCGTGGTGAACGACACGAGATTCCGCCACGAATACCCGCCGATCGAGCCGTGAAGATCGAACAGCGGACACTCGCGTGGTCAAGGCTACGCGCACGGGCGCTACACCGGCAAACCCGGCCGCCGGTAACGTGGTCAGGATCGGGCCGCGGCACCGCGTGCCGCCGCGCCGGGAGTCGCTTTCCAGCTGCGGTCAGCCCAGTGGGGCGGCCGCCCGCTGCTCGAGCATGAGCGTCATCAACCCCGCCTCCTTGCTCTGTTCCTGCATCGCGCCGCGCGCGAACAGCGCGACCGCGCCGCCGGTGAGCCGGCCGTCGGCGGCCCGGGCCATGGCCACGGCCCCGGCGTGGTGACGCTGCATCAACTGCAGGAACAGCACCTCGGCGTCCCGGCCGCGCGCCGCGGACAGGGCGTCGAGTTCGTCGAGCGTCGCCATCCCCGGCATCGGTCTCTCGGCCGGCCCGGCCGCGGTTGCGTGGGCGTGGTCGCCGTCGTGCCACTGCATCGGATGCGGGTTGGTGGGCGGGGCCTGGGCGAGTTCCAGCCAGCCGAGCAGCATGCCGAGCTCGTAGCGCTGGGTCAGCTCGATCCTGCGTGCCAGCGTCGCCACCGCCGGGTCGACGTCCGGGGACAGCCGCGCGGTCATCTGCAGCCCCTGCTGGTGGTGGGCGGCCATGTCCTGGACGAAGCCGATCTCGACGGGTCCGAGCACCGGGGCCGCCGGCGCGGGCGCTTCGGGGATCACCAGCGGCCGCAGCGCCGCCCCGATCACCAGCAGGAACACCGCCATCGACACCGCCGCGAGTCCGCGCAGCGCGGTTGCTGCGTTCACGACCCGATCGTGGACTGCTGGTTCGCGGGCGGGGTGTAGACGTCCTCGCTCAGACGCAGCGTCAGGAACCCGTTGTCCGAGCAGCCGACCCACAGGTCGTTGCCGCGCCATTCCGGTGGCGACAGGCACCAGTCGGCGGACAGGTCGCCGCCGACGACCATGCCGCTGCGGCTCGACTGCGCCTGGGAAAGGTCGAACTGCCCGCCGATCACGGCCTGCAGCACCGCGGGGGCGCTGAGCACCGGGACTCCGATCAGCGACGCCCACGCGTGCGACGAGTTCGGGCGGTCGAGGTTGCGGCCGGTCATCGCCGGCGGGTTGTAGTACGCGATCTCGTGCACGTCGAACGGGTCGCGGACGTCGAACACGCGGATGCCGGACGAGATCCAGCCGCACGCCAGCGCGGTCGGGTTCGCGGGACGGTCGGCCGCGCAGTAGTGCGATTCGTACGCGAACGCCGAGCCGCCCATCCCGGATGCGACCTGGCTGTCGATGTGCTCCGGCAGGTTGATCTCGAGCTTGATCGAGTGCACGATCCGCGGGTTCGCGTCGTCGGCGACGTCGATGAGCTTGACCCCGCCGGATCCGGCCTCGTCGACGGTGAACAGGTAGGGGTGGCCGTCGTAGGTGACCGGGATGCTGTGCTGGGTGGCCCAGCCGTCCGTCCACGCCATCTTGGCCAGTTGAACCACCTGCGGATTCGGGTCCCGGCGCTGCACGGCGGCGGTGTCGAGGACGGTGAGGCCACCGAAGTTGTTCGACAGGTACAGGCGGTTGCCGTCGGGGCTGATGCCGAATCCGTGGCCGGACAGCCCGATCCAGCCCTGCCAGATCACCCGCGGGGTCGTCGGGTCGGTCAGATCCACGGCGCTGAGCACCCCCTCGGTGCCGGAGGACCAGTAGGTCCGTCCGTCCGGCGAGAAGCCGCCCTCGTGCGCGGTGATCGGCAGCGGCATCTGCAGGTCGGTGCCCGGTCCCGGATTGAGCAGACGTGGATGCGCGCAGTCGGAGATGTCGTACACCGACATCAGCCCGCCCCCGAAGTTCAGCGGAACACCGGTGCCCACCAGCAGCTTCCGGCCGGGATGGACTTTGAGGCTCTCCCAGGTGCCGGCGAGCATCGCCGGTTCGGTGAGGGTGGTGGTGGGCACCGGGTTCGCCGGGTCCGACACGTCGAGAACCTGCACACCGGTCGCCGGACCGGCGAGGCTGGTGGGAAAGATGCTGCCCAGGTAGGCGCAGTGGTCATAGCTCGCGGACACGATGCCGGCGCCCGCGCCGGGGAATCCACCGATCCGGGTGATGTTGCAGGCATAACCCTGCGTGCTGCGTCCGTTGTCGCGGTCGGCGGCGGGCACGTCGCCCTGGAGGCCGGTTTCCGGCCGGGAGTCCGGACCGCAGTCGGCGCGGGTGGCCGCGGTCGCTGCCACCGCGCCGACCTCCTGGACGATTCCCGACGTGTCCGGCGCGGGCGGGCCGGCCGCGGCGACTCCGGCCGGCAGTGCGAGTGCCAGCGCCAGCGCGCAGGACAGACGGCGACGGACGGTACTTCCTCGAGCCACGATCGAATCCCCCCGTCCGGGATCGGGTACCGGATCGAGACACGAGTGTGCTTGCTGTCACATTGAGGTGTCAATCGCCCCTCCCGTCACACCGGCGTAGCGGCGGGCGTGGCGCTGGAGTCGGGCGCGCATCCCCGCACCCCTACCCTTGTGGTCATGCCCGACGCTGTTTCCCCGTCCGACGACCGCCACGCGACCGCGAATGCCCTCCTCGGCACGTCGAAGGCGGGCCGCGCGCGGGTGGGGTCGCGCGAGAGCGAACGTGCGAGCCGGATGTGGTGGGATGCCGACGCCGAGGACTATCACCGCACCCACGGCGAGTTCCTCGGCGTGGACTCCAGCGAGGGCGAGTTCGTGTGGTGCCCTGAGGGGCTGCACGAGGGTGATGTGCACCTGCTCGGGGAGGTCGCCGGCAAGGACGTCCTCGAGGTCGGATGCGGTTCGGCGCCGTGTGCGCGGTGGCTGGCCGGGCAGGGCGCCCGGGCGGTCGGCCTGGACATCTCGATCGGGATGCTGGCGCGTGGCGTGACGGCGATGGAACGCGGCGGGCCGCGGGTGCCGCTCGTGCAGGCCGGCGCCGAGGAGCTGCCCTTCGCGGACGGGAGTTTCGACGTCGTGTGCTCGGCGTTCGGCGCGGTGCCGTTCGTGGCGGATTCGGCGCGGGTGATGCGCGAGGTCGCGCGGGTGCTGCGGCCCGGCGGACGGTGGGTGTTCGCGGTGAATCATCCGATGCGGTGGATCTTCCCGGACGATCCGGGCGAGCGCGGACTGGTGGCGATGTTCCCGTACTTCGACCGCACGCCGTACGTGGAGGTCGACGACGACGGGGTGCCGACCTACGTCGAACATCACCGGACCGTCGGGGATCGGCTCCGGGAGCTCGTGGCGGCGGGTTTCGAGGTGTACGACATCGTCGAACCGGAGTGGCCCGAGCATCTGGATCGCGAGTGGGGCCAGTGGAGCCCGCTGCGCGGGGAGATCTTCCCGGGTACTGCGATCTTCTGCAGTCGTAAGCCGGTGTGAGCGAGGCGCCGTCCGGCGCACCGTCGACGAGCGACGACCCCTTCCTATTCAATTAGTTGAGCGCTAAGATAAATCCGATCCCGTCTTCCGACCCTGGAGATTCCATGTCCCTCACCGCTGTCAGCGCCCAGCACCCCTACAGCCCCGCGTATGTCGCCGCCGGCCTCGTCTTCGTCTCGGGCGCCCTGTCCGTGGACCCGGAGGGTGCCGCCGTCGGAGGCCGCACCGAGGCGCTCGACGCCGCCATCGACCGGATGACCGACCGGCTCGCCGTCGTCGGCGGCACGCTCTCCGACGTCGTCAAGCTCACCTACTTCGTCACCGACCTCTCGCTGCGGGAGGAAGCGAACCGGCAGTTCGAGCGCCTGTTCCCCGAGCCCCGGCCGGCACGCACCTTCGTCGAGGTCAGCGCACTCCCCTACGGTGCCACCGTCGAGATCGACGCGGTCGCCACCCACCGCGCCTGATCCTGCATTCCCCGCGCGCCCCACGCAGGCCGTATCGTGATCATTGCCTTTGCGCTCAACAACCGAGCGTGACGACGGCGAACACGAGGAGGCCACGTGGGGCGCGACACCGTTCCGGAACACGATGCCGTCGACGACATCGTGAGTCAGTGGGCTCGCCAGTGGCCCGACCTCGACGTGACACCCCTCGAGGTGCTCGGGCGCCTGCACCGCACGTATCTGCGGTACCAGAGCGCCATCGGACGCGTCTTCGACGAGTTCGGCATCAACATGGCCTCGTTCGACGTGCTCGCCGCCCTGCGCCGCGCAGGCGAACCGTACCGGATGACGTCGGGTCAGCTCGCCGAGAGTTCGCTGGTGACCACCGGCGGCATCACCCTCCGCATCGATCGCCTCGTCCAGGCCGGTCTCGTCCGGCGCGAGCGCGACGAGGAGGATCGCCGGATCGTGCACGCGCAGCTCACCGACGAGGGCAAGAAGCTGATCGACGAGATCGCCGTCGCCCACTTCGAGAACGAGGCGCGCATGCTCGCGGGTCTGTCCGCCGCCGACCAGGCCGCTCTCGCCGGACTCCTCCGCAAACTCGAGCACTCCATCATCCGGCACGACGGGGAATGACGGCCGCCCCACAGCGAGACGGAAAACACCTGGGGCACAACAGAACGCGCCCGCACCGGAGAAGGTGCGGGCGCGCTCGTCGGTTTCTCATTCGGCTCGCGCCGGCGACTCGATGACCGGATACTCGGGCCCACCGGACACCGGCGGGCGGCCGAGCGTCGCACAGATCGCGTCGACAACGAATCCGATGACATCGGCGAGCATCAGCAGGATTCGCGTCAGCAGCGTCGACAGCAGCATGGGAAGAATGGTGGGCAGGATCAGAGTCACGATCATCGCCGCCGTCAGATTCTCCCGCACGGCCTCGCGATAATTCTTCCCCGGTGTGCCTGGCGCACCGGGCGGCGCCGCCTCTCGACTGACAAGGCCGGCTCCGATGAAAACCGCTGCGAGACAAGGAAGAAACGCCGCCGCTGCGACACCGGCACCGGGCAGCGCGGGGACGGCGGCTGTCGCGACACGCCCCCACAAGACCAGCGCGAACAGCAGGGCGAGCAGCGCATAGGGTGGGGACGCGAACACCCGAACGGTCGACCACATGATCCACTGCGTGACGACGCCCGCGTCCGACTCGTGGCGGAGAGTGCTGCGGAACCGCGCATCGGCTCGTCGTCTCATGGCCCGGGCACGCTTGGGGTCCGTCTTGCCCACGTCCCTCGCGGCAGCGCATTGGGTGTCGTGCAGCAGGGCCGGCATGGTGTGGCCGCCGTAGCTCGCGATGAGTCCCCACAGGCACGGCGGGATCGATGCCAGATCCGACGTCGACTGCGCCCGCACCTCGAGCTGTTCGCCGTTCTCGACGGCCGGGGCGCCCTGCCAATCGTCCTCGTCCACGGCCGGGGTGTAGCGAAATGTGTCCAGTACCTGGAATCTGGTCGTCGTCTTGAACTGCCGCATCAGCAGATTCGGCAACGAACCCGCACCCTCGGGTGCCAATTGCCGGAGGCTGACCTCCGTCTTGCGCACCCAGCGGCCGTCCCGCAACTCGATGAAAGGCATTCGTTCGTGCTCCGGATCTCGATTCCCCTGGTGCCGCCACCGCAGTGAGCGGCCCTGACACCACCGAGTGTGGGGTGCGATCGAGATGTCGGACAGCCACCCGGGGGTGAAGAATCCGCCACCCTCGGGCGTGCCGTCCTCCGGATCAGGATTCGGCCGTGGCTGCGGCCAGCTCCTCCGCGCGCGCCCGGTACAGCCGGCGCAACCGCATGACACCGAGGTCGTGCTGGTAGAGGTTCTCGGCCGCGTCGGCGTCGGGAGCCATCCCCTCGAGCATGACCCGATCCTGCTCGAGTACCTCCCAGTGCCGTTCCTCGAGCACGGTGCGGTACAGAAAGCGCCACACGTCGCGTTCCCAGCCCTGGACCCGGCGATAGCGCCAGAAGAAGACCGCGGTGGTGTCGGCGTCGATCGGGGTGCCCATGCCGACGATGCCGAACGGTCCGCCGGGACCCGCGGTCGGCGGGTACGGGATCTCGAGGTCGACCCAGTCGGCACCGGTGCGGCAGTACTCGACCCAGTCGAAGTTCACGCCGCGCTGGTCGGTCTTCTCGAAGAAGAAGCCGCGGTCGGTCTCCCGGATCCGGAAGCGGGCCGAGGTTTCACCCCCGAACATCGAGTGTGATTCGTGGTGCAGGAACGCGCCGTGCATGGGATCGAGCAGGTTCTCGAGCGCGAAGCGCCACGGCGCCTCCCACTCCGCGTAGCACAGGAATGCCGAAACATCTTCGTCCACAAGCGGGTCCGGAAGTTCGAGCGGACCCGGTTCGGCGTCGGGATCGGTGCCGAACCAGGCGAGGATCGCCCCGCCGACCTCGCGGACGGGCAGCGACGAGACGAGTTTCTTGCCTTCGAGGTTGCAGCCGGGCATGCCGGGGACCTTCGCGACGGTGCCGGTACCGTCGACCTCGACGCCGTGGTAGCGGCACGCGAGGCGATCGCCCAGGTGCACGCCCTGCGAGAGCGGGGCACCGCGGTGTGGGCAGCGGTCCTCGAGCATGCGCACGGTGCCGTCGGATGCGCGGTAGAGCACCCAGTCCTCGCCGAGGCGGCGCATCTTGCGGATGCCGCCGCGTTCGACGAAGTCCGACGGGCACACCGCGTGCCACTGGTCGCGCATGCCGGTCGCGAAGATCTCGTCGGCGGTCTTCGGGGTGCGGCGCAGTCGATTCACCATGGTCAGGCTCCGATCCGGTGCATCTCGGCGGTGAACGACTCGGGGGTCCACTCGGCCCCGTCGGGTCCGTTGATGCCGGAGTCGTTGAGTCCCTTGACGAGTCCCTCGAGGTGGTGGACTCCCGATCCGAAGACCTCTTCGATCGCCTTGGCGAGCTTGACTTCGTAGGGGGTGGGGTCGGCCGTGCGGGCCTGATGAATCTTCAGGTAGCGATCCATGGTGGATCCTTTCTACAGGTCCAGCACCAGCTCGTCGGAGCGGGCGCGGGAGACACACAACATGATGGTGGCGCCGGATTCCTGTTCGGCGGCGGTGAGCAGAGAGTCGCGGTGGTCGGGGGTGCCGCACAGCACCCGGGTCTCGCACGATCCGCAGATGCCTTCGCGGCACGAGTTGGGCACGTCGATCCCGGCGTCCTCGAGGGTTTCGAGGATCGACCGGTCCGGGGCCACGGTCGCGGACACGCCGGAGCTCTCGCACACCACCTGGAAGGAGGCGTCCTCACCGGCGGTGGCGATGCGTTCGGGGGCCTTGAATCGTTCGAGGCGGATCGCACCGTCCGGCCAGGCCGGCGCGTACGATTCGACGGCGGCGAGCAGCCCTTCCGGTCCACATGTGTACACGAGGGTATCCGGTCGCGGATTCTCCAGCAGCGCAGCCAGATCCAGCATTCCGTCGCGGTCCTCCGCGACGACGCGCACGCGGTCTCCGTAGCCGGCGAGTTCGTCGAGGAACGCCATGGTGGAGCGGTCGCGGCCACCGTAGTGCAGTTCCCACTCGGCGCCGGCGCGTTCCGCCTCGGTGATCATCGCCAGGATCGGGGTGATGCCGATCCCGCCGGCGATGAACAGGTAGCGCGGGGACGGCAGGAGCTCGAAGTTGTTGCGCGGCAGGCTCACCGCGACGGTGTCGCCGGGGCGCAGGGTCTCGTGGACGCGGCGCGATCCCCCGCGCCCGGATTTCTCGAGCAGGACCGCGACGCGGTAGCCCGTCTTGTCGTCGGGGTCGCCGCACAGCGAGTACTGGCGGACGTGGCCACCGCCGAGATGAAGGTCGAGGTGCGCTCCGGGTGTCCAGCGCTCGACCGCGGCGCCGTCGGGATGTTCCAGCCGCAGGGAGACGACGCCGGTGGACTCGATCCGCATCTGACGGACCATCAGGTCGACGGTGTCTGCAGTCATGTTTTCCTCCGGGGAGATCAGTTCAGCGCTTATTAGTTTAGCGCTAAGATGTTATCCGCGCCACAGTCGCCGGGAAGTTTTTCCGGGTGCTAGCCGACCGGTACGGTGACCGGCGGCGTGAAGGGCGTCGGCATCGGCCCGTAGGCCGCGAGATCGACCTCCACGAGCACGGGCGCCTGCCGCGACACCGCGTCGGCGAGAACGTCGTGGGCCTCCCCGGCAGCGGCGATGCACCGGTACTCGACCCCCACGGCTCGAGCGAGCAGCGCGAAATCCGGGGTTGCCAGATCGACCGCGTACGGTCGCTCACCGGCCCCGATCTGCATGTTGCGCAGCACCCCGTAGCCGCCGTCGTTGCACACGAGCAGCACCAGCCACGGCTTCTCCTGCGCCAGGGTGAGGATCTCCCCCAAGTGCACGGCCAGTCCCCCGTCGCCGACGAGCGCGAGCGTCGGGCGGGTCTCGTCCGCCAGTGCGGCGCCGATCGCCATACCGAGGCCCTGCCCGATGCCACCGCCCCGTGGGAAGACGTTGGCGCGCGGGTCGTACATCGGCAGCAGGCGATTGCCCCACGAACTCGACGCGATCGTCACATCGCGCGCCACGACGGCATCGCGAGGCAATGCCGCGCGCACGGCGTCGCACAGCACCGCATGGTCACCCAGCCCGGCGCGCTGCGTCGCGCGCACCCGGTCGCGGGTCTCGCGGGCCCGCGTCGTCCAGTGCTCCTCGACCGCATCGCCGAGTCCGTCGAGGCGCCCCGCGGCAGCGAGGAACGCACCGATCTCTCCCACCACGGGCAGATCCGCCGGGAAGACGCGGCCCGGCGCGGCCGGGTCGAGGTCCACCTGAATATGACTCGCGGGCATGGGAATCGAGTAGTCACCGGTTTCGTTCGACCGGAAGTGCGTGCCCAGGGACAACACGAGGTCGGCGTCGGCGAGCAGCGCCCGCCCGAGCGGCGACGTCGCGTAGTTGCCGATGCACAGAGGGTGATCCTCGGGCACCGCACCGCGGCCGGAGTTGCTGGTCAGCAGCGGAACACCCCACCGTTCGACGAGGGCGGTCAGCGCGTCCCCTGCTCGCGCCGCTCCGCCGCCCGCCCAGATCACCGGGCGCCGTGCCTGTTCCATGGCCCGCAGCGCCTCGTCGAGACCGGTCGGCGCGGCGGCCGCCGGTTCGGCCTGCGGCACCTCCGCGGTCACCGGGCACTGCGCGTACTGCAGGTCGATGGGCCACTCGACGCTGGCGGGACCGCCGGGCGTGGCGAGCGCGTGGGCGACCGCCTCGCGCAGCACCTTCGCGGCGCTGTCCGCGTCGCGGATGGTCTCGGCGTAGGCCGAGACCGCGGTGAGCATCCCGAGCTGGTCCTTGGTCTCGTGGATGAATCCGCGGCCCGACCCGAGGTAGCGGGATTCGACCTGCCCGGTGATGTGCAGGACCGAGGTGCCGGAGGCGAGCGATTCGATCAGCGAGCCCGCCGTGTTGCCGGCACCGGTTCCGGTACTGGTCAGGGCGCAGCCGAGTCCGCCGGTGGCGCGGGCGTATCCGTCGGCGGCGTTGACGGCGGTCGCCTCGTGCCGCACCGGTACGAAGCGCAGTTGCCTGCTCACCGCCTCGACGAGGGGCTGGTTGTGGACGCTGACGATGCCGAAGACGGTGTCGACTCCGGCGTCGCGCAGCACCTGCACCAGCAGGTCCCCGCCGTTGCCGCCGGCTCGCGATTCGCTGGCCATGGGTTTCCTTTCAGACATAGCGCGCGACTCCGCCGCACACGTCGATGCTCGTGCCCGTCACGTACGACGAGCGGGGTGAGAGCAGGGTGACGACGAGGTAGGCGACCTCGTCGGCGTTGCCGAAGCGGCCGAGGCCGATCCCGCGGTCTGCGGCGATCTCGGCTTCCCACTCGGCGAAACTTCCGGTGTATCCGGAGGTTTCGTAGCGGCGCCGCCACTGCCCGGTGTCGACGAGACCGAGGGCGACCGAGTTGACGCGGATCGCCTCCGGAGCCAGTTCCAGCGACAGGGACTTGCTCAGGTTGAGCAGTCCCGCGCGGGCCGCGCTCGTGGTGACCAGCCGGGTCTCGGGCTGGCGGGCGAGGACCGCCGAGATGTTGACGATCGACGGTGCCGGCGACTTGCGCAGCAGCGGCAGCGCGGCGTCGACGGTGTTGAGCACGCTCGAGAACTTGAGGTCGAACTCGTCGCGCCAGTCGTCGAGGGTGGTCTCGGCGCGCGGTTTCATCCGCGAGTTGCCCGCGTTGTTGACCAGGCCGTCGAGGCCGCCGAAGGTGTCCTGGGCGCGGGCCACCAGGTCGGCGACCGCGTCCCGGTCGCGGACGTCGCACGCCGCAGTGAGGATGCGCTCGCGTCCGTCGAGGTCGTCGAGGGCCGCGTTCAGGCGGTCGACGTCGCGGGCGCAAGTCACGATGTTCGCGCCCTCGCCGAGCAGCATCCGCACGGTGGCGAGGCCGACGCCGGAGCTTCCTCCGGTCACGAGATAGGTGCGATTGTTCAGAAGCAGGTCCACGACCCGGTCCTCTCAGGTGCTAGTGCAGGACGAATCCGCCGTCGACGACGAGTTCCTGCCCGGTGATGTACGACGCCTCGTCGCCCATGAGGAAGGCAACGGCTCCCACCAGATCCGCGGGTTGCTGCGGCCGCGTCAGGGCCCGGTTGAGCCGGTACAGGTCGTGCCGGTGCTGCGGAACATATTGTGCCGATTCGCTTTCCGTCAGTCCGGGCGAGACGGTGTTCACGGTGATCGCGTACGGTCCGAGATCGCGAGCCATCGTGCGGGTCAGCGCGGACACGCCGCCCTTGGACGCGATGTAGTGCGTGAGCCTCGGGGAACCGTAGTGCGCCGCGTCGGATCCGATGGTGACCACGCGGCCGCCGCCGCCCTCGATCATCGAGGGCACGAGGGCCCGGCAGACGAGGAACGTGCCGCGCAGGTTCACGTTCAGGACGCGGTCCCATTCCTCGATCGGCAGTTCGTGCACGGCCTTGCCGCCGACCCCGTCGGCGAGCGCGGCGTTGTTGACCAGTCCGTACAGCGGGCCGTGTGCGGTGACCCGGGCGGCCATCTCGTCGACCGAGCCGGCGTCGGCGAGGTCGACGTGGACGAACTGTGCCGCGATCCCGTCGGAGCGCAGTTTCGCGGCGGCGTCCGTGCCGCGGTCGGTCGCGACGTCGGCGATCCACAGCGTCGCGCCGTCGGCGCCGAGGCGGCGGGCGATCGCCAGGCCCAGGCCGCGCCCGGCTCCGGTGACGACGACGGTACGGTCGTCGAGGGCACCCACGGGTCAGTCCCGGGAGACGCCGAAGACCGCGGAGGTCTCGGGGTAGGTGGGGACCTGCGGCTTCTGCGTGCCGATGATCACGCAGAACAGCGCGTCGGTGGTGCCGGTGTTCTTCAGGCTGCGCGGCACGCCGGCCGGCACCACGATCATGTCGCGGTAGCCGAGGGTTCGCTTCTCGACGACGCCGTCGCGGTGGATGCCCACCTCGACCTCGCCCTCGAGGACGAAGAAGGCTTCCTCGGCGTCGTGGTGGGTGTGCTCGGGGCCCTCGGCGCCGGGCGGCAGCAGCATGTTCGAGAACGTGAAGCCGCGGGAGCCGATGGTGCGGGTGTCGTTCTCGTGGTTGCCGGTGGCGCCGGAGCCGACGTAGCGGATCTGGGCGCGCCGGAACTGATCTCCGGCCTTGGTCTGGAAGCCGAGGGTGTCCCAGTCCTCGTGGCGGGTGCCGCGGGTGAGGATGAGCGAGTCGGTGAATTCCTTCAGGTCCGCGGTCGCGTAGTCGAGTGTCATGGTGGTTCTCCGTTTCTTCAGCGGGTTCTTCAGGGGGTCGAGTGGTTGCTCAGGCGTTCGGTGATTCGCACGAACGATTCGATCCAGGCGCCGAACGCTTCGGGTCGTTCCTGGTTGGCGAGATGACCGGCCCCGCGGACGGTGACGAACACCGCGCCCCGGACGCCGCCGGCGAGAACCTGGCTCGCCGGGATGCCGGTGACGGTGTCGGCGTCCCCGCACAGCACGAGCGTCGGAACGTCGATCTTCTCGAGGTCGCCGGTGTGGTCGGTCGCGGCCATCGACTCGGCGGCGTGGCCGTAGCCGGGCAGCCGCACCGATTCGGCCATGATCGCCGTCGCGCGGTCGACGAGGTGCCGGGGAGCGTCGGCCGACAGCAGCCGCGGGGCGCGACGGCGCGCGAAGTCGGCCGGTCCGCTGCGGTCGAGGTCCGCGGCCCGCGCCCGCATGTTCTCGGCGCTGTCGGGGTCGGCGCCGGATCCGACGGACGACGCGCCGAGGATCAGGCTGCGCACGAGTCCGGGGTGCCGCAGCGCCAGCCGGGTGGCGAGTACACCGCCCCAGGACATTCCGAGGATGTGTGCGCCCGCGTCGCCGCACCGGTCCCGGACGATGTCCGCAGCGGCGTCCGCGTAGTCGTCGAGGTCGAGTGGGCGCTCCGGATCGTCGCTGCGGGCGTAGCCGGGGGCGTCCCATGCGATCATGCGGAGCGATTCGGCGAGTCCGGTGAGCTGCGGGGCGAAACTGTCTGCACTGCCGCCGATTCCGTGCAGCATCAGCACGGCGGGGCCGGTGCCGCGTTCGACGACGTGAATCATGATGCCTGCATCTCGTCGAGGCGCGCGAACACGCCGGGGTCCGGGATGCCGGCCATGTGCTCGCGGACCTGCCGCGACGGCGGGCCGGCGGTGCCCCACAGGTCGGACAGCTCGGGGACGCGGCGCCACACGCGGCACAGCCACCGGTCCTCGTCGACCTGCGCGATGCCGGAGGTGTATTCGCACACCAGGCCCGCGGGGTCGGCGAAGTACGAGAAGGTGTTGTCGCCGGGGCCGTGCTTGCCGGGACCCCACAGCGGCAGTTGCCCGTGGTGGCGCAGTCGGCCGATGCCGCGCATGAAGTGGTCGACCGTCGGCATCTCGTAGGCGACGTGGTTGACCGACGCCCATTCGGCCTGGTTGAACGCGATGCTGTGGTGGTCGGAGTTGCACCGCAGGAACGCCATCTGGTGTTCGGACCAGTCGGAGACGCGCATTCCGAGCACGTCGCAGTAGAACTGCACGGACGCGTCGATGTCGACGGTGTTGAGCACGACGTGCGTGACCCCGACCGGCACCGCGTCGTCGCGAACGAGCGCGGGAACGGCGAGGGTGTCTGCGACGAGTTCGAGGACCCGGCCTTCCGGGTCGACGATCCGCAGTCCGTATCCGCCGCCGGCGTCGTCGATCGGTCCCGGCCCGTGCACGACGGGGATGCCGCGGGCTTCGACCCGCCGGGCGGCCTCGTCGACCTCGGCGGGGGTCGCGACGGCGAAACTGATGCGGCCCAAGCCGTTTCGCTCCGCTTGCGTGAGCTGCAGGACGTGGTGCTGCTCGCCGGTGCCGCGCAGCCACGCGCCGGTGGTGCCCTGTTCGACGACGCGCAGTCCCCAGACCTCGGAGTAGAACTCGGCGGATTCGGCGGCGGCGTGGGTGCGCAGCTCCACCGAGCGCAGGCGGCGCAGCCAGGCGATGGGTTGGTTCATGAGAATTGCCTTCCAGTGGCGAATGTCATTTATCTTAGCGCTAAGATATTTGCTTGTACAGGTCCCCGGCCGGAATGATTCCCGGGACCGGGGAACCGGACGAGGCGGTCAGTCCGCCCAGGTGTCGGGGGCGTCGTCCAGACCGAGGTACACGCTCTTCTGCCGCGAATACGCCGCGATGCCGGCGCGGCCCTTCTCGACCCCGAGTCCGCTCTCCTTGACGCCGCCGAAGGGCGTCGAGATGCTGAACCGCTTGTAGGTGTTGATCCACACCGTGCCCGCCTCGAGACGGCGCGCCAGTCGCCAGGCCCGGCGGTAGTCACGGGTCCAGATGCCGGCGGCCAGTCCGAACACCGAGTCGTTGGCCTGCGCGAGCAGATCCTCTTCCCCGTCGAACGGCAACGCCACCAGGACCGGCCCGAAGATCTCCTCCCGGCACACCCGGGCGTCGTTGGTCAGCCCGTCCACGACGGTCGGCAGGTAGTAGGCGCCGCGCGCGAGTTCCGGGTCGTCGGGAATACGTCCGCCGCACAGGATCCGGCCACCCTCCTCCCTGGCCAGGTCGACGTAGGCGGCCACCGAGTCCCGGTGCGAGGGGTGCACGAGCGGACCGACCTGGGTGCGCGGATCCCGGCCGTTCCCGACCCGCAGCGCGCGGGTGCGCCGGACGAGTTCCCCGAGGAATCGGTCGTAGAGCGTGCGGTCGACGAACAATCGTGAGCCCGCGATGCAGCTCTGTCCGGACGACGAGAAGATCCCGTACATCACGCCCGCGACGGCCGCGTCGATGTCGGCGTCGTCGAGCACGATCGTCGGCGACTTCCCGCCCAGTTCCAGCGACACCGGCATCAGCTTCTCCGCGGCCGCGTGGGCGAGGGCGCGGCCGGTGCGGGTGCCGCCGGTGAACGTGACCTTGCCGACCTGCGGGTGCCGGACGATCGCGTCGCCGACGATCGAGCCCTTGCCGGGCAGGACCGACAGCAACCCGGGTGGCAGTCCGGCGTCGTGGACGATGCGGGCCAGCGCGAGCGAAACGAGCGGGGTCCACTCCGCCGGTTTCAGGACGATCGCGTTGCCCGCCGCGAGGGCCGGGGCGATCTTCTGGGCGTCGCTCGCGATCGGCGAGTTCCACGGGGCGATCGCCCCGATCACGCCGATCGGCTCGTGCACGCTCATCGACAGATAGTTGCCGCGCGGGGCGGTCAGGTCGTCGTCGGTGGTCTCGAGCACCGCGGCGAAGTAGCGGAAGGTCCCGGCCGCGCTGGCGACCAGCGCCGTCGTCTCGCCGAGCGCCTTGCCGGTGTTGTAGCTCTGCAGCAGGGCGAGCCGCGCGCTGTGCCGTTCGATCCCGTCGGCGATGCGGTGCAGGTGCCGTGCCCGCTCGTGGGGCAGCAGCGCGCGCCACGCCGGGTCGGCGGCGGCTGCCCGGCCCGCGGCGACGGCGTCGTCGACGTCGGCGGCGGTGGCCTGGTGCACGACCTGGAGGACCCGGCCGTCGGCGGGATCGACGACGGAGAAGGCCGGTCCGGTGGCGCGGCGCCAGGTGCCGCCGACCGCGATCTCGTCGGGGACGGGAACGAAGTCAAGGGTCGGGGGGTGGGCAGCCGTGGCGGGACGAAGGTCTGCGGTGGTGGTCACTGGGAGATCTCCTCGAGTGTCTTCTCGCGGGTCTCGACCGCGAACAGGCCGACGACGACCGCACCGACGAGTGCGACGGCGCCGAAGGTTCCGAACACGAGCGCGAGGGTTCCGCCGGCGCCCATGATGCCGCCGACGACCAGGGGTCCGACGATGATGCCGAGCCGGCCGGCGGCTCCGCCGATCGCGCAGCCGATGGCACGCATCCGGGTGGGGTACAGCTCGGCGGTGTAGACGTACAGGGCCATGTTGACGGCGAAGACGAACAGGGCCGCACCGGCGGACCACAGCAGGACCGACATCGCCGATCCGGTGCCGGTCGCGGCGAGCAGGAACAGCAGGGCGGCGCACAGCACCATCGACGCGGTGATGCAGATGCGGCGGCCGAGATTGTCGATGAGGAACGCGACGATCAGGCAGCCGATGAGGCCGGCGACGGTCGTGAAGATGCTGTAGTGCAGCGCGGTGTCGACGCCGACGTCGAAGACGGTGCTGTAGAGGGTGGGCAGCCAGGATGCGATGCCGTAGTTGACGAAGTAGGCGCAGCCCCAGATGGCGGCGAGCATGAGCGTGCGACGCAGGTAGATGCCCTGGAACGCCTCACGGAAGCGACCGCGGGTGGTGTCGGCGGCGATCGGGGTGAGGGGTTCGGGCTCGGGCAGCGTCTTTCCGTACCGCTCGGTGATCTCGGTTTCGATCCGGCTCATCGCGGCCTCGGCCTCGTCGTGCATGCCGCGGGAGGCGAGCCATCGCGGGGATTCGGGCAGCTTGAACAGCGCGGGGAGCAGCAGGATCGGGACGGCGCCGAGCGCGAACAGGATTTCGTAGCCGAATCGGGGTACGACCCAGGCGGAGACGATCGCCGAGACGACCAGGCCGATCGGGAAGATCACCTCGTACAGCAGGACGAATCGTCCGCGGTTGTGGGCCTTGGTGATCTCGCCGATGTAGGTGGCCGCGACGGGGACTTCGGCGCCGAGGCCGATGCCCTGCACGAACCGGAACATCAGGAACAGCATCAGGGAGTCGGTGAACGCCATGCCCAGGCTCATCACCGCGTACAGCGCGAGCGATCCGATGATCACGTTCAGCCGGCCGACGCGGTCGGCGAGCCAGCCGCCGCCGAGCGCGCCGACGAGCATGCCGAGGCCGCCGATGGCGATCACCCAGGCGACGGATGCCGGGGTGAGATTCCATTTGGGGATCAGCACGGGAAGGGAGTACGCGATCATCAGCTGGTCGAATCCGTCGAAGAAGGTGACGGCGCCGACGATGACGCGCGCTTTGACGTGCCAGCGGCTCATGGGGAGCCGTTCGAGCCTGGCACTGATCGTCTCGGTGGTACTGGACATGTGTGTCGATACCGGTGTCATCGGGGTCCTCGGTCTCGGAAGCCAGATACTTAAGTCCTTAAAGACTTACCGCTAAGATGTAACCTGGCACACTCCCGATCCGTCAACCATTGACTTTCAATCGAGGATGACATATAGGCGACTGCTTCATCGGGGATGTCGCCGAGTGCGTGAAGAAACACGAGAAAGGGGTCCGGGCATCGTCACCGGGACGGCCCACCCGGATCCCCGTCCGCGGCAGCCGACACGATCCGGAGGAATTCGGCAGGCACCGCCGCCCACTCCTCGCGCCAACGCCCCGACTGCTGGTCGTCGCGGAGCGCCCGCAGCAGGCCCACGACATCAACGCCCCCGTCGGGCAGGAAACGGACCATCCCCTGCTCCGCGCACACCGCCGCGGCCTCGGCGAGGCGTACCTTCGCCTCCTCGACCCGACCTCCGGCGATCAGACAGCTCACGAGAAGCCTGATCGCCGCCAACGTGGATCGACGACGCTCGGTTCCGACGAGCATGTCGTACCAGTGCCGCGCCCACGCCAGGGCGCGTTCGGTTGCAGCGCTCGACCCCCGCTTCAGCAACAATCGAATCGCCGAGTCGTCCCGGACCTGGGCGGTGATCTGCGCAATCCCGTCCATCGACGATGCATCGGTGAAGGTCTGCGGAAACGACGCTCCGGCGCCAGGAGAAAGCCCCAGCAGGATACGTTCGTTGTCGACTCGGGCACGGAGTCGGTCCAGTCCCAGCACTTGCGCCGCCCGCGCGCCCGCCTCGAGATGTTCTGCGGCGGCCGCACGGTCCCCACGGTGCGCCTTGACGGCGGCTCCGACCACATAACGTGCGATCATGAAGTCGACCACTCCCCCTTCGGAGCCGAGCTGATAGCTCTCCTCGATCAGGCGTTCGGCCTCGTCGACTTCTCCCTGTGCATAACGCAACTCACCTAGTAGTGCGCCCGCGAGACGGGAGGCGTGAGAGTGCGCACCGCCCACCCGCCGGGCGGACTCCACAGCGTTGACGAAATGGAGTTCGGCCGCGGCCAGGTCGAGTTGTTCGAACGCCGCAATTCCCGCGAACGCGGCCCCGTACATCACCGTGAACGGACCGCTCATGCTCGCGTGATATCGCCGCGCCCAGTTCTGCAGCGGCATGACCGCGGCGTAGTCGAATCGGTAGATCAGGCAGAAGGTCTTGATGTTCGCTGCCGCCGTGACCGCCCACGGACGCACCGCGTCCGAATTCTCGAGGGCCTCCTCGACCAGTGTTTCGACACCGCTCGTGCGGTCGGCATAGATCTCGAGCGCCGCCTCCGCGACCGATGCCTCGACCCGGATGCTGTCGCGTTCGGAAGCGTCCAGGTTTCCCGCGTCGAGGGTGGGACGGATGCGGTCGAATGCGGCGCGGGCCGGACCGACGTGATGGAGCAGGAGATTGGCCCATGCGACTGCGAGTTGGAGGGCGGCACTGCCCGCTACGGCATTCGGCGGTAGTTTGGCTACGAGACCCAGCAGTGTCGACATCTGCGAATGCTCGAGCAGGTACGTTCGGTGCCTCACGACGTACTCGACGGCCTGATTCTCATCGCCCGACGCCAGGGCATGATCGACGGCCTCACTGAGGAAGTGGCGGTCCGCGAACCAGCGGGCTGCTCGCCGGTGGAGGTCGGCGATACGCTCGGGGCTACTGCGCTCGAGGCGCCGGCGAAGGAACTCCGCGAACAGGTGGTGGTAGCGGAACCATTCACCCTCGTCGTCGATCCGCCGAAGGAAAAGGTCACGGCGCTCGACGTCTTCGAGCCATGACTGGCCGTCGGGCACGTCCGCGAGCGCCGAGGCGAGATCCCCGCTGATTCGTCCCGCCACAGAGGTGGCCATCAGGAAATCCAGCAGCGCAGGTTCGAGCGTGTCCAGCACGTTCTCGGCCAGGAACGCACCGATCGCACGATGGCGTCCCGACAGGCTACCGATCATGTGCGCCGGGTCCTCGCAGCCACGCAGGGACAACGACGCGAGTTGGAGCGCCGCAACCCAGCCGTCGGTCGAATCGGTCAGGTCCTCCACCTCACGTTCTCCCAACAACAGCCCGCCCAGGTCGACGAGGAACTCACGCGATTCCGTCGCGTCGAACCGCAGCGCTTGCGCGTCGATCTCGAGCACTTGATCGAGGACCTGCAATCGACTCAGAGGCAATCCAGATCGCGTCCGGCTCGTCACCACGACCTGCAGTTGCGCACAACAGTTTTCGAGCACGAAAGCAACTGCGTCCTGAGTCTCGCGGCTGCTCACTCGATGCCAGTCGTCGAGGACGACCGCCACCTCGGTACCGGCGTCGTCGATCTCGTTGATCAGTGTCGACAGCACATAACGTGTGGCTTGGTCACCGTGCTCCTGGAGCACTTGCCCGAGCGTCTGAGCCAGGCCGGGTCGCACCAGCCGTATCGCGTCGACCAGGTGCGACAGGAACCAGACCACGTTGTTGTCGTCAGGATCGATGGACAGCCACGCGACCGCGGTTCCCTCCGCCGTCAGCACCTCACGCCACTGCGCGGCGAGAGTGGTCTTTCCATACCCTGCCGGAGCATGGATCAGGATCAGTCGCCGCCCCTTTCCCGAACGCAGGACCCCGACGAGTCGACCGCGCTCGACGAGTGGACGGTTCGGGGTCGGCGGCCGGTACTTCGTCGACGGAGCCGGCGGCATCGTTACCGATCCACTCCAGTGCCGAATGGCCTCGGTCCGATCCGGCATGCGCGGCTGTCGATACGGTGCCTCACGGGTAGATCCGTCCTCGGCGGGTTCCGGAACGAACAGGTCGACAGCAGTCAGGGCGTGATCTTCCGCCACGCGCTGCAGATCCCTGCCGAACTCGAGGGCTGTACTCGGGCGCGCGGACGGATCACGCTGCATCGCATGCTCGATCGCGGTGATGACACCCGCCGGAATATCCGTTCCATCCAGGCTGGGACTCAGGTGGTCACTGATACGCACGAACTGGGCCACCAGGTTCTCGCCCTCGCGACGCTCGAACGCCGCGTGGCCGGTCACAGCGCAGAACAATGTCGCGCCGAGGCTGTATACATCCGAAGCCGGGGACGGCGCCTCACCCCCCAGCACCTCCGGCGCGGTATAGGCAGGAGACCCGGTGATGATGCCGGTGGCGGTTTCGAATCCACCCGCAACCCGGGCGATTCCGAAGTCGGCCAGACAGGGCTCGCCGTAGTCGGAGAGCAGGATGTTCGAGGGTTTGACGTCTCGGTGCAGCATGCTCGCGCGGTGCGCCGTCTCGAGTGCACCGGCCATCTTGACGCCGACCGACAGCGCCTCGCGCCAGCCGAGGGGGCCGCGCCGACGAATGCGTGCATCCAGGGATCCGCGCGGGTAGTACTGCATCACGATGTAAGGACGCCCGCTTGCGGTGGTGCCGCAGAAATGAACGTTGACGATGTTCGGATGCCCGGACAGGCGACCCAGCGCCCGTTGTTCACGCAGGAATCGCTCGAGGTTCTCCCGGCTCAGTGCCCCGGTGAGTACCTTGACGGCCACGGTTCGGTCGAGTGTGGGTTGCCGACAGCGCAGCACGACTCCGAATCCACCGCGGCCGATGACCGTCGGCTCCTCGAAGCCTTCCGATTGCAGGTCCGAGGCAAGAAGCGCATCGACGTCGGCGGAGTCGCCGGCGTCATCGGGCGTCTTCATCGACGCGCCCTTCGGATCGACGACTCGCCCTCGCGGAGTGCATCCGCGTGGCGAAGCCGGCCCCACCTTTGTGCATCGTAGATGTGCGCAACCATGACGACCGCCTCTTACGTCGGCACACAGCGCCGGTGCCAACGCCCAGTCTACTTTGCCTCCGCGACCTCGGTAGCGCCGCGCGCCCGCCCCGTCAGCACCGGCCCGCGCTTCCGATGCGCCTGTCCGCAGCAGCCGACGGTACGCGTCCGTGCCCGGTCGGGAACGGGCGGTCTTCCTTTCGTACCGAGTTGGCGCACAGCATGATTCGACGTAGCCGGTCGAAATCTCGATGAAGCTCGGTTCTACCGTAGGACCGACGCACGAGCAGATGGCCGATCCGCGCCAGGTAGTTCTTGCGAGCCGACGTGGTCATGATGGTTGCGAATCCGACAGCGGTCGGTTCTTCTACGGAAGCGCGGGGAACGACTCCGTCGCGACGCCATTGCCGACCGCACGGATAGTTCCCGTCGATCCGACCGGACGGTGCGATCGAGAGCATGGACGAACGTGCGGCTACGAATGTTCGATCGGCGGTAGGAACGGATCGCGTAGCCGGCGACCTGACCGCGCGAGCCACCGCGTTCGAGAGCCGTGAAAACGAACCGGACCGAATGCCGTTATTCCACAACATATTTCATTGTGAACACGGGATTGCTGCGTCTGCGGAAGAGGTGCAGAACCTCATTTCGGAGGCACGATTCGCGGCCACCCCATATCCCCGAAACGTCGGCGAGCTCGTACTGCTTCCGCCTGCGCATCATCTCGTCGGATACACCCTCAACGGCCCAGATGCTCACAGGGCGATGTTGCCAACGGCAATCGAAGTCTTCACCCGCCGTCGACATGGGCAGGGCCGTCGACGCACAGATGTGCTCCGGACGGCCGCTCGTCGATTCGACGCCGAAGCCGGGCGGGTGAAACAAATCTTGCTCGGCACAAGGGGTGGTCGTGATGCCGGCTGCTCGAGTCATCCCTGGGCGTGCGACGACGGGTCCGGCGGACCGCCGGCTCGCAGCCGTGCGACAGTCAGGGCTGCAGACAGCGCGGTGATGCCCGCGAGGGTGAACGGGCTGTGTGGGGAGATCTCGGCGATTCGGTTCAGTCGATTGTTCACCGTGTTCGGATGCACGCTCAGGCGGCGCGCGGTGCGTTGCCGATCGAGGTCGCACTCGAAGTAGGTCTGCAGCGTGGTGCGCAGTTCGTCGTGGCTCAGCACCGGTTTCGCGGCGGCGATCAGGTGGTCTAGACCGGGGCCGGGGCGGCTCAATTGGTGAGCCATGAACACGTCGAAGAGTCGATAGAGGCCGGGACCCCGGCTCAAAGCACGCACCAGATCGAGAATCTCGTCGGCCTGCTGAGCGGCGGTCGTCACCCCACTGATGGCGATGTCCTCCACCACGGCCGCCGTAATCGTGGAACCGGCCGCGGATTCCAGGCCGGCGACGAATCGGCCCAGTCGTTCGGCGCTTCGCGGGTCTTCGCCGGACCGCGGCACGAAAACGTAGCCCCCTCCGCGGTCGAGCAGTGACAGCGTCGCGGGACCTCCTCCGGTACGCAGCAGAGCCAGCATGCGATGCAGACGTCGTCGCTCGGCCACCTCCCGCGCCTCCGCGTCGAGGCCGCTGTCGGCGGAGGACCCGAGGCGTACCGCAAGGACGTCGTAGCTCCCGGCGAGGGTGATGTTCAGGCGTTCCGCGTCCGCCCGCGGATCCTGACCGAGCAGAAGTAGTCGTGCGATCAGGGGAACGGCTCCGGACCGTTCCTCGGTCAGGGTTTCCTGCTCCGCTAGATACGCGGCGACGATCTCCGCGAGGAAGATCTCTTGCAGCCGCATCACCGCGAGCCCGATCCAGGCCAACGCTTTCGATTCGCCCGCGTTCGCGATACACCCGGACTCCTCGAAAAATTCCTGGAAGCCGTGCTGCCAGACATGGAGAAGCAGGGTCAGCGGTACACCTTCGCGGGCCCGTTGAGCCGCACGATCACGAAGCAAGGCCAGGTCCTCCCGGCCGGGATTGGTGCCGGTTCGCAGGCTCGCCAGCACCATCGGAAAGGTGCGTCGTGCGATCGCCGGCATTTCGGCATCGAAGATCTCGGGCGGGAAAAGCGTGGTGGTCACCGCGGTCCGCGTGGTGCGTAGCGATATATCGGCAAGCCGATTCCCCAACTCGCCGAGTATCCGGTCGACTCCCTCCGGGCGCGGTTCGGGGTCAGGGACGTTCTGGAAGTACTTCACCACCCCGATTGTGCTACTGCACACCTGCGTGAGGTCGGAGTTGCGGCAAGACACAGCGGCGTCGACGGTGATCGGCGACACACTTTTTCCATGACGACAATCACACCTCGGACCAGATTCGCTCGCATCCCCATGGTGGGCGCCCAGGGCTATCCGCGCCTGCACTTCGGTACCCGTGAACTGCGCCGCACCGCAGGTGAGCAGCTTTTCGACCAGAGCTACGAACGCCTGACCCTCCGCCCCGTGGGCGTCACGATCGGCGCCCTGGTGGAAGGCGTGGACCTGGGTGAGATCGACGCAGAGACGCATCTCGAGTTGCACCGGGCCCTGCTCGAATGGAAGGTGCTGTTCTTCCGCGATCAGCATCTGACTGGGGCCGAACACATCGCTCTGGCGAACCTTTGGGGTGATATCGAAGCCAACGACTTCTTCCCGAACGGTGAGGCGCAGGAGATCTCCCGGCTGGCCAAGGATGACACCGCGGTAGGGATGGAGAACATCTGGCACAGCGACACCTCCTTCCGGAGTGATCCGTCCATGCTGTCCATTCTGCGAGCCATCGAGGTGCCCGAGATCGGCGGCGAGACGATGTGGGCGGACATGGCGGCCGCGTACGACAACCTGCCCGACGAAGTGCGCGAGCGCATCGACGACCTCACCGCGACGCATACGTTCGTCAAGTCGTGGGGTCTGACGATGACCGATAAGGCAATCGCCGAAATGGAGCGCATTCATCCACGCATCTCACACCCGGTGGTCCGCACCCACCCGGAGACCGGCCGCAAGTTCCTGTACGTCAACGAGCCCTTCACCGAAGTCCTCGACGGCTTGCCCGGAGACGAGGCGGACGCCCTGCTCGACTATCTGCTGTTCCAGGCGCGGGTGCCCGAGTACCAGGTGCGTTTCCGGTGGGAACCCGGCTCGGTCGCGATCTGGGACAACCGCATCACCCAGCACTACGCCGTCAGCGACTACTTCCCGCAGCGCCGGGTTATGGAGCGGGTCACCGTAGTCGGTGACCAGCCGTTCTGATCGCACACGGACACAGGAGAAGACTGAACATGATCGAGTACGACACGCTGTTCGTGGACGGTGCGCAGCAGTCGCCGGTCGGAGCCGACACCATCACGGTGATCGGAGCCGCCACCGGTGAGGTAATCGGTAGGACGCCCGCGGCCGCGGGAGCCGACGTGGACATCGCCGTGGCGGCGGCCCGCCGGAACCTCGCCGACGGAGTCGGCTGGGCGGGCTGGGACTCCCATCGGCGGGCCGATCTGCTGGATCGCATCGCCGACGAGGTGGAGGCCCGCGGCTCCGAAATCGCTGCGCTGGTCGCGCAGCAGAACGGGATGCCGATCACCACCGCGATGGCTGTGGAGGTCGCGATCCCGATCGCGGTGTACCGCTACTACGCCGAATTGGCCCGGAACACCGTGTTTTCCGAGGTGCGGCCAGGCCTGCTCGGCGGCAGCGCCCGCGTCGATCGGCTCCCGGTCGGGGTGATCGGGGCGATCATCCCGTGGAACTACCCGAACCTGCTCACCGCCTTCAAGGTCGCGCCCGCGCTCGCCGCCGGGTGTGCCGTGGTGATCAAACCCAGCCCGGAGACGGTGTTGGACACCTATCTGTTCGCCGATGCCGTACGCGCTGCGGGCGTGCCGCCCGGCGTGATCTCCATCGTGCCCGGCGGCCCCGGGATCGGCCGCTACCTGGTCGGGCACCCCGGTGTCGACAAGGTCACGTTCACCGGATCCACAACGGTAGGCAGAGAGATCGGAGCCCGCTGCGGGGAGCTGCTGCGGCCGGTGACTCTGGAGCTCGGCGGGAAATCAGCCGCAATCCTGCTGGACGATGTCGATCTCGCCGCCAACGCCGAAGGCCTGCTTCAGGCGACACTGCTCAACAACGGGCAGACGTGCGTCGCCGGCACCCGCATCCTGGCTCCGCGCAGTCGGTACGCCGAGGTGGTCGACTTTTTCGCCGACCTCTGCCGCAGCGCGGCGATCGGGGATCCGCTCGATCCCGGCACCGTTTTCGGGCCGATGGTGACCGAGGCACACCGGGCCCGCGTGGAGCGGTATATCGCGCGTGGCGTGGCCGATGGTGCCCGCCTGGTGTCCGGTGGCGGTCGCCCGGAGCACCTGGACCGCGGCTGGTTCGTACTGCCGACGGTTTTCGCCGATGTCGACCCCGCAAGTGTCATCGCCCGGGAGGAGATCTTCGGGCCGGTCCTCAGCGTGCTGCCGTACGACTCGGTGGACGAGGCGATCGCGTTGGCCAACGACAGCGATTACGGCCTCGCCGGCACGGTGTGGACTGCGGATCCGGATTCGGCCCGTCCGGTCGCCGACGCCATCGACTCCGGCACCTTCGGAATCAACTACTTCATGCTCGACCCGGTCGCGCCGTTCGGCGGCACGAAAGCCAGCGGCCTCGGCCGCGAACTCGGCCCCGAGGGCCTCGCGGCCTGCCTGAAGGCGAAGACCACCTACTCGGCAGTCTGACACCCCTCCCGGTCCCGAGTCCCCTTCCCCAGCCCACATCCTCCGCACTGTGCCCGAAGGAGCATCACCGTGTCCCTCACCCTTCATCCGCAGGTAGCTCCGCCAGGCAGTGCCTATTCCACCCGGAGGGCGTGGCTGATCACCGCCATGCTGGCGTTGTTCATGTTGATCAACTGGGGGGACAAGTCCGTTCTCGGACTCACTGCCCACACCCTGATGAAGGATCTGGGTTTGACTCCGTCCCAGTACGGATTGGTCGCCAGCTCGTTCTTCTTCCTGTTCGGGCTCGGAACGGTGCTCGGTGGTTTCCTCGTTGATCGGATCAAGACCAAGCCGATGCTGCTTGCCATGGCCGTGGTCTGGGCGATCGTCCAGTTCCCGGTACTCGGCGGCGCGTCCTTCGGGGTGCTGCTGGTCTCCCGGATTGTGCTCGGGTTGGCGGAGGGGCCGGCGACGCCGGTTGCCCTGCACGCGGTGATGAAGTGGTTTCCGGACGAGCGGCGTGACCTGCCGAACTCCATCGTGCTGGCTGCGACGGGCCTGGGTCTGCTGGTCGCCGCGCCGGTGATGGCGCTCGTCCAGGTCCACTGGGGGTGGCGCTGGTGCTTCGGCGTGCTCGCTATCGCGGGCCTGGTGTGGTCTGTTGTGTGGCTGCTGGTCGGTAGGGAGGGGCCGTACGACAAGCCCGCCGACAACGCGGCAGCCGAGTCGGGGGGTGCCACCGAGACCCACGCGACCGGGGCCGCTTGCGCGGTCACGGGGCGAGTATCGTACTGGCGACTGTTCTCTGCTCCCACCTGGATCTGCTTCGCGCTGGCCGGATTCGGCTGCTATTTCGTGACTGCGGTGCTCACAACCTGGCTTCCGACGTATCTGGAATCGGTGCGCGAGATCAGCACCATCTCCACCGGCAATTGGATCGCGGCCACCGCTGCGACGGGCGCGGTGGCGATGTTCGGCCAAGGTGTGGTGTCGCGGACACTGATTGCCCGCGGTCTACCGACCCGGTGGGCGCGAGCCGGTGTGGCCGGGATCGCGGTGGTGATCGCCGGGCTCTGCATGGTGGGCTTCGTATTCGCCGACGGTACGCTGCAGCTCATCCTGATGCTGCCTGCATTCAACCTGTTCACCGCTACCTTCCCCGCATCCAGCGCGGCCGTCGCCCAGATCACCCCGGTGGGGCAGCGCGGAGCGGTACTGGGCGTGCTGTTTGCGTTCCTCGGCGCCGCGGGGGTCATCGCACCGTTCCTCGCCGGCCGCCTCATCCAGGCCGCACACCAGGCGGCATCGGGCTACCACACCGTTTTCCTGATCGGAGCGGTTCTTCTGATCGTGTCCGGACTTGCCGTGACGTTGCTGGCGAATCCGGACCGGGATGCCATCCATCTCGCGGAGCGAGCTGCCCACTGACCCGGACGATCGACTCGATCCGCCCCTCCATCTCATCTTCCTTCTTCCGGCACTCACGACGCCGAACGACTACGCAGGAGCAGCACCATGACCATGATCACCGGACATCGATCCACTCACGGCGACGACTACCAACTCAACACCAGTACGCTGCTGCGGCATTCGGCACGTACCTACCCGGAACAGGAAATCGTGTACCGGACACCTGACGGGGGTTGGGACAGGTACACCTACGCCGACGCCTACACCGGGGTACAACGCGCTGCGAACGTACTCGAGGCGCTGGGCGTGCAGCCGGGAGAGGTGGTGGGGATCCTGGACTGGAACAGCCGCAGGCATTTCGAGCTGTACTGGGCGATCCCCGGCACCGGAGCAGTGATGCTGCAGATGAACCTTCGGCTCTCACCGGAGGACCTCGGGTACGTGGCCGCGCACAGCGGCGCTTCGGTGGTTCTGGTCGACGAATCGTTGATCGGCGTGGCGGAGGCCATCGCACCGCACGCCCCCGGCGTCCGCCGGTGGGTGATCATGGCCGATCGCCCGGTCACCGAGATCGAGACCACGTTGCCGGCTGTGGCCGATTACGAGCAATCGGTGAGACAGGTGCCCTCGGAATACCACTGGCCGGTGATCGACGAACGGTCCGCATACAGCGCCTGCTACACCACCGGAACCACCGGGCGACCGATGGGCGTCTACTATTCGCACCGCGGCATCTGCCTGCACACCATGGCGCAGGCCGCGAACCTGCTGATGTCCGCTGAGGACACCGTCATGATGATCACCCCGATGTTCCACGCACAGAGCTGGGGTCTACCGCAGTCGGCGGTGTACACCGCGGCCCGCATCGTTCTGCCCGGGGCGTACACCGCCGCGGATATCGGAGTGCTGGTGGACGCAATGATCGCCGAGACAGTGACAGTGGCGAACGGCGCACCGGCGATATTCGGGCCCATGCTGGAGTACATCCGCACCCTGGACATCAAGCCCGACCTGAGCCGGACTCGGCTGCTGTCCGGATCCACCGAGCCGCCACTCGCGCTCATGCGTGGCTTCCACGACGAGGTGGGCGCGGACGTGATCCATGCCTACGGCGCCACCGAGACCACCCCGACCACCTTTGTCAACCGCGGCGTGAAGTTTTCCCTCGGTGGCCTTTCCGAGGATGAGAAGTGGGACCTCAAACGCTGCCAAGGTCTTCCGGTGAACGGAGTCGATGTGCGGATCGTCGACGGTCAGGGGCACGAACTTCCGCACGACGGCGTCAGTATCGGCGAGGTATGGCTGCGAGGACCGTGGATCACCACGAGCTACTTCGGACGTGAGCCGGATCCCGATCAGTTTGTGGACGGCTATTGGCGCAGTGGTGATCTCGGCACGGTCACACCGACCGGCCATCTCAAACTCACCGACCGGCTCAAGGACGTGGTGAAGAGCGGCGGCGAGTGGATCTCGTCCATCGACATGGAGAACCTGATCATGATGCACCCGCGAGTCACCGAGGCCGCGGTAGTGGCGGTTCCGCATCAGAAGTGGCAGGAGCGACCGCTGGTGCTGGTCGTTACGGCTGACGGAGAGGACTTGCCCCTGCGGGAGGTACAGGAATTGCTCGGCACGCGGTTCGCGAAGTGGCAGTTGCCCGATACCGTCCTCGTGCGGTCCGACCTTCCTCGCACCAGTGTCGGCAAGCTGGACAAGAAGTCTCTCCGCGTCGAGTACCGCGACATCTATTCGGCCACTCAGCCGGCGTGAATGCAGGGCGCCGGCGCCATAGGCCTTGTCGCGTCACAAGATTCCGACCGCCGCTTCCGCACCCGAAGAGAGATCCGAATCGTGGTATCGACCCACGCACTGGAACCATCACCCACCCTGGAGTTGCCGACGTTTTCCCCTACCTTCCACAAGCGATCCAGCCCGCGATCGCGCGATAGCAGGATCGGAAGCATCCGAGTCCGATCACAGTGCGGCGACGAGATCAGGAAGGAGATCGAACACCTTGTCCCCCAGCCGATCCGGTGCCACCGTCGCGGAATCCTCGGCATCGCTCTCTCCGGCAACGAGCGCATCACGTTCGACGACGTACTCGAGCAACGCGGAGAGGAACACCCCGTCGAGCATCGCGTAGGCAGTATTCCGGTCGTATCGCAATGCCGCACCGGACAATTCGGCGTAACGGGTCAGGACACGATCGATCATGTCGCACAATCCCCCGTCGATCGCCGCGACGTCCTCGCGCAGCGCCGGATCGAACATCGACTGGTTGCGCAGGTCGTACCAGAGCCGGTGCATCGGCGCCTCCGTGCGCAGGGTCTCGACGAGCTTGTCGGCGAAACCGCGGCGCAGTTCCTCCGCGGTCCGCGCGGTGGCGACGACCTCGTCGTATCGGGTCATGCACCGCGCCTTGTAGTAGCGGACGCAGTGCAGGATCAGGTCGGTCTTGTCCTTGAAGTAGTAGTGCACGACACCGTGCGAGAACGGCGAATTCTGCGCGATCTCCCGCAGGGAGGTGCGCGCGTAGCCGAGTTCGCCGAGTGTCGCCAGGGCCGATTCGGCCAGCTGCACACGGCGTTCGTCGTACTTGTCCTGCCGACTGCGAATCGACCGACCGGCAGGCGTCGCCAGGGGGTTCATTGCTCGCCAGTCTAGTTGACAGCCAATGAACTTGACAGTCGACAAGAATTCTCGGGCCATTCGTCCGAATCCTTCTTGACAGTCGTCAAGCATTCGGCCACGATGTGATGTACGCCACAATCACGGGCTGCCAGCCGCAGCGAGCCGGTCCACGCACCGGCCCATCTCCCCCTGCTCCGTCCGTACGACCCGCAGACCACACAGGAGATCTCCATGAGCGTGTTCGACCTGACCGGGCGCCGTGCCCTGGTCACAGGCGGGGCCCAGGGCCTCGGCGAAGGAATGGCCAAGGCACTAGCGGCGGCCGGTGCGAGCGTCGTCGTCGCCGACATCCAGGACAGCGGCGCGGACGTCGCCGCAGCCCTGCCCTCCGACGGCGGCCGCAAGCACGGATTCGTCCATCTCGATGTGACCCGGGAAAACGACTGGGAACGAGCGATCTCGGAGACCGCCCAGATCGCCGGGGGCCTCGACGTGCTGGTGAACAACGCCGGCATCGAGATCACGAGCCTGGTCACCGATGTCGAGGTCGATGCCGTCCGGCGCATGCTCGACATCAACATCCTCGGCACCACCCTCGGCCTCAAGCACGGATTGCGGGCGATGCGACCCGGCGGCGCCGCGGGCAACGGCGGCTGCATCGTCAACGTCGCCTCGGTCGCCGCGACGATCGCGTTTCCGGGCATCGCGGTCTACTCGGCCACCAAGTCCGCCGTCGACCGGCTGACCCGCGTTGCCGCGATGGAGAGCGGCAAACTCGGCTACGGCGTCCGCGTCAACTGCATCTATCCCGGTCTCGTCCCCACCGCGATGGGCGCCGGACTCGCGAACGACATGGCCGCCATCGGGCTCTTCGGCTCGGCCGAGGAGGCGGTCGCGGCCGTCGTGGACCTGACCCCGTCCGGGCGTCTGGGCACCGTCGAGGACATCGCGGACACCGTGGTGTTCCTCGCCTCGGACGCAGCACGATTCGTCAACGGTGTCGGCCTCCCGGTCGACGGCGGCATGGGAATGTGAGGAGCGGACCCATGAGCACACCGAACCCGGCACACGCCGCCCGCCGCGTCGTCGTCTACGGCGCCTCCGGATACACCGGCCGCCTCGTCTGCGAGTTCCTGCGCCAGTTCCGCATTCCGTTCGTCGCGGCCGGCCGCGACAAGGCGAAGGTCGACGACTCGATGCGCACGCACGTGCCCGGCATCGAGACCGCCGACTTCGAGGTGGTGCAGGTCGAGCACACCGTCGAGGCGTTGACCTCGCTGTTCGAGGATGCCGACGTCGTCCTCAACACCGTCGGGCCGTTCTCCGATCTCGGCCCCGAGGTGGTGCAGGCCTGCCTGGCCGCGGGCACGCACTACACCGACACCACGGGCGAGCAGGACTGGCTCATCACCTGCGACGAACAGTACGGCGCGAAATTCGCCGACGCCGGCCTGCTCCTCGCCCCCGGGATCGCGCAGATGTACACCACCGGTGAGATCGCGGCCCAATTGTGTCTGGAGACACCGGGTCTCGACACCCTCGACATCGCCGTGTTCTGGGGTGGCAGCCCGACCATCGCCTCGACCCGCACGATCCTGGTCAACGCCGCGACGTCCGCGGCGCATTACCTCGAGCAGAACGAGTACGTCCCGTTCGATCCCGGACAGGGACTCGTCCCCCTCGTCGTGCCCGGTCAGCACGAACTCGCGCAGTCGCTGCCGTGGGGTGGCACGTCGCACCCGGTCTGGTTCCGCCGCGACCCGCGCGTCGCGAACGTCAAGGCGCAGGGCGGCGTGTTCAATGCGGCTCTGATGCACGGGGTTCCGCAGATCGTCGCGCAGGCGCTCGAGGCGACCAAGGACATGACGCCCGAGGACCGGGACGCCGCGCTGACCGCCACGGCCCGGCAGGTCATGAACGTCATGCCGCCGCGCGAGAATCCCCGCGTCAACAAGTCACTCGACTCGGTGCACGCGTCGGGCCCGCTGGGCCGCGCGCACTGCGTGATCCACGGCAACAGCAACTACCAGCAGACCGGTCTGCTCCAGGCGTTCGCGGCCCATTGGCTGCTCCAGCAGCCCCCGAAGCGGGTCGGATTCGCCAGCGGGTGCCAGGCATTCGGCCATCACGAACTGCTCGGAATCCTACGGAGTTTCGGACTGGTCTCGAAACCTGTTCTGACCGTTCAGGATTGACGATGCGGATCGTCGACTACCTCGACAAGGGCGCGTCCGTCGGACCGGACCGGCCGTGCTTCACGACCGACGGCGACACGTGGACGTACGCGACGGTGCAAACCCTCGCGAACGACGTGGCCTGTGCGCTCGTGACGCACGGTGTGCGCAGCGGCAGCAAGGTCGCCGTGCTGTCCGGCAACGATCCGCTCGCGTTCGCGTGCGTGTTCGGCATCAGCCGAGCCGGCGCGGTGTGGTGCCCGATCAACCCGCGCAACGAGGCCGCCGAGAACCGGGAGATCCTCGACCGCTTCGACTGCGAGGTGCTGCTGTACGCGTCGGCGTACCGCGACCTCGTGGACCGCATCCGCCCGGATCTGCCGGCGATCCACACCTGGGTGCAACTCGACGGCGACCCCGGTCCCGACGCGCTGAGCTGGGAATCGTTCCGCGCCGACGCGCTCGAGGGCGCCGTCCAGGATGCCGCGCCGCCGGACGACCTCGCGATGATCGTCGGCACCGGCGGCACGACGGGGCGCCCCAAGGGAGTGCAACTGACCGGCACCAATCTCGAGACGATGACGGCGCTCACGCTCATGAGCTATCCGTTCCCGTCCCGCGGGGACCGTCCGGTGTATCTCGCGCTGGCGCCGCTCACCCACGCCGCCGGCGTGCTGTGTTTCCCGGTGCTCGCGTCCGGCGGCGAGATCGTCATCATGCGCACCCCCGACGTCGGGCAGTTCCTGCGGCTGATTCCCGAGCACCGGGTCACACACACATTCCTGCCGCCGACCTTGATCTACATGGTCCTTTCGCATCCGGACCTGGACGCCACGGACCTGTCGAGCCTGATGTGCTTCTGGTACGGCGCGGCCCCGATGAGCCCGACCCGGCTCGCCGAGGCTTTGGACCGGATCGGGCCGATGGCACAGTTGTTCGGGCAGACCGAGGCGCCGATGATGATCTCGGTGCTGCCGCCGGACGAACACCGCCGACCCGACGGGTCGATCGCCACCGAGGTCCTCAGCTCAGCCGGACGGCCGACTCCCCTCGTGACCGTCGCGGTCATGGACAAGGACGGGACGTTGCTCCCGACCGGGGAACGCGGGGAGATCGTCATCCGCTCGTCGCTCGTGATGTCCGGCTACTACAAGAATCCCGAGGCCACCGCGGAGGCGAGCCGGTTCGGGTGGCACCACACCGGCGACATCGGCTATCTCGACGAGTCGGGGCTGCTGTTCATCGTCGACCGCGCGAAGGACATGATCATCACCGGCGGATTCAACGTGTACTCCACGGAGGTCGAGCAGGCGATCCTCGCGCACGACGCGGTCCAGGACTGCGCGGTCATCGGCCTGCCGGACGACAAGTGGGGCGAACGCGTCGTCGCGGTGGTCCAGCCGCAGCCCGGACGCAGCGTCGACCCGGCCGAGCTCACCGCGTTCGTCAAGGAACGCATCGGATCGGTGAAGGCCCCCAAGCAGATCGAGGTGTGGCCGGATCTGCCGCGCTCGAAGGTCGGCAAGGTCCTCAAGACCGACATCAAGGCCGCGTTCGGCTGATCGCCCGCGGCGTGGCGCACAGGCACTTCGAGCATCCGGCAGACGTGAGCGGCGTGGCGCGCGCGTCGCGGCGGGTGTGATGCGGCACAGGGCCATAGCATTCGCATGGATCACACATGCACATGCCCCCGGTGCTGAGAAGGAGCCACCCACCCGTGACCACAACCACCCCGCGCCCCTCCCAGAACGCCCCCCGAGAAGACGACGGCTACTTCGGCCCCGGTTCCGTCTCGTGGAAGGTCTACGCCGACCCGTCTTCCCGCGTCGCCGGCATGGCGGGCCTCCTGCTGCAGGCGCTCAACCCCGGCATGATGCGGCTGTTCGAGCACGCGTCGGCCGCGTACGCCGATCCGAAGGGCCGAGACGAACGCACCGGCCGCTATCTCGACACGGTCATGTTCGGCGACAAGGCCCACGCGGATGCCGCCGCCGCGTCGGTGCGACGCATGCACGCGCACGCGGTCTGGGACGACCCGCACACCGGCACCACGTTGCGCGCCGACGAGCCCGCGTGGATCGACTGGACCCACAACGCCCTCGCGTTCGCGCTGCTGCGCGGTGCGGAGGCCTTCGGCCTCGAGTTGACCCCGGCCGAGCAGGACGCGTTCGTCGTCGAGCAGCACATCGCCGCGGAACTCGTCGGCGCAGACCCTGCCCGCCTGCCCGCGACCCGCGCCGACCTCGAGGCCTACGTCGACGAGCAGCGCCACTGGCTGTCACTGTCCCTCGCGGCCGCCGAGGTGACGCACGCCCTCCGCAAGCCGAGCCTGCGTGGCAACCCGGTGAAGGTGTTCACCTTCGTCGTCGTGCAGGACGGCATGCTGTCGATCCTGCCGGAGTGGGCGCGCCTGATGTACGGCATCGAGGGGCGCCCGATGAACCTGCGCGCCGCCGCGCGCACCACCAAGCGCCTGATCGGCATCGCCCGCAAGAACGAGTCGTACGACAAAATGGTCGCCGAGATCACCACCCGCATCGACGAGACGCCGTACCGCAAGGTGCGTGCGCGCAAGGCCTGAGCTCCGCAGCCGCACAGCACGAAGGCCCCCGGGGGGTGGGGGCCTTCGTCGAGCTCGAACCGTGTACGGCCCGGGGTTACAACAGATTCGACAGGAACGTCTTGGTGCGCTCGTGCTGCGGGTTGGCCAGCAGCGCACGCGGATCCCCGGCTTCGACGACGACACCGCGGTCCATGAACACCAGCTGGTCGGCGACCTCCCGCGCGAAACCCATCTCGTGGGTGACCACGATCATGGTCATGCCGCCCTTGGCGAGGTCCTTCATCACCGACAGCACCTCCCCCACCAGTTCGGGGTCCAACGCCGAGGTCGGTTCGTCGAACAGCATCAGTTTCGGTTCCATCGCCAATGCCCGTGCGATCGCGACCCGCTGCTGCTGACCGCCGGACAACTGGGCCGGATAGGCGTCGGCCTTGTCGGCGAGACCGACACGGTCGAGCAGTTCGCGGGCCCGTTCGGTGGCTTCGCTGCGGCGCTTCTTCTTCACCAGGACCGGCGCCTCGACGACGTTGGCCAGTGCGGTCCGGTGCGGGAACAGGTTGAAGTGCTGGAACACCATGCCGATGTCGCGGCGCTGCTTGGCCGCCTCCCGCGGGTGCAGCTCGTGCAGTTTGCCGCCGCGCTCGGCGTAGCCGACCAGGGTGCCGTCGACGTACAGGCGTCCGGCGTCGACCCGCTCGAGGTGGTTGATGCACCGCAGGAACGTGGATTTCCCGGAACCCGACGGACCGATCAGACACGTCACGTTCCCGCGCTCGACCTGGAGCGAGATGCCCTTGAGCACCTGGACCGCGCCGAAGTTCTTGCAGACCCGATCGGCCTGGACCATGGGCGTCACTGTGCGTCACCTCCGGGTGCGATGCCGCCGCCCCCGTGACCGGGCGGCAACGGTTTGCCCTGCGCGTCGGCGAGGGCCTGCAGCTGGCGGGCGGTGAGTCGGCGGCTCAGGCCCTTCGAGTAGTGCCGTTCGAGGAAGTACTGGCCGACCATGAGCACGCTGGTGATCGCGAGGTACCAGGTGGCGGCGACGAGGAGCAGCGGGATGGGCTGGAAGTTGGCGCCCGAGATGTCGCGCGCCCGGCCGTAGAGCTCCAGCGTGTACGGCACGGCGGCGACCAGCGAGGTGGTCTTGAGCATGCTGATGAGCTCGTTGCCGGTGGGCGGAATGATTACCCGCATCGCCTGCGGCAGGATCGTGCGGCGCATGGTCTGGGACCACGACATGCCCAGGGCGGTCGATGCCTCGGTCTGGCCTTCCGGGACGGAACCGATTCCGGCGCGGATGATCTCGGCCATGTAGGCGGCCTCGTTCAGGCCGAGGCCGATGACCGCGAACAGGAACGCGGCGTTGATGCCCTGCAGGTCGATGTGCACGAACTGGTGCACGAACGGGATGCCCAGGTCGAGCTGCTTGTAGATGGCCGGGAACAGGCCCCAGAACACCAACTGCACGTACACCGGGGTGCCGCGGAAGATCCACAGGTACACCCAGGAGACGGTCCGCAGCACCGGGTTCGGGGACAGTCGCATGACGGCGAGCACGATCCCGAGCAGAACCGCGAGGATCATCGCGAGCACGGTGAGCTGAATCGTCTTCCACGCCGCCGCGGTGATCCGCCGATCGAACAGATACTGCGCGTAGATGTCCCAGCGGTACGCCTCGTTGGTCGCCGCGCCCCACAGGAACAGCGCCACGAGTACGGCGACGACGACACCTGCGATCCACCGTCCGGGCCGGCGCAGCGGCACCGCCTCGATCGGCGCCGGTTCGGTCCCGGCCTGCGGGCCGCTCACGGAGCTCGCCTGCTCGCTCATCGGACCCCTTCCGTCAGCTCGGCGCAGCGTTGATCTGCGCGGTGTCGATCATTCCGTCTTCCATGCCCCACCGCTCCGCGATCTGCGCGTACACACCGGAGTCGATCAGTTCCTGCACGGCCTGCTGCAGGACCGGCCCCAGCGGGGAGTCCTTGGCGACGACGAACCCGTACGGGGCGGCGTCGAACACTTCCCCGGCCGGTTCGAGCCGGCCCTCGCTGCGTTCGATCGCGTACGCGGTGACGGGCGAGTCCGCGGACAGTGCGTCGACGCGGCCGAGGATGAGCGCGTTGGTGGCCTCGTCCTGGCTGTCGTACTTGACCTTGTCGATGGGGGGTTTGCCCGCGGCGACGCACGCCTCGCTCTTGGCCGGTATCTCGTCGATGTCCTCGGTGGTGGTGGTCTGCACCGCGACGCGCAGGCCGCACGCGTTGTTCGGGTCCACGTCGTCGCCGACGCGCTGCGCCCACTGCACGCCGGCGCTGAAGTAGGTGACGAAGTCGACGGACTTCTCGCGTTCCTTGGTGTCGGTGAACGACGACGACCCCATGTCGAACGTGCCGGACTGCACCGCCGGGATGATCCGGTCGAAGTCCGACTCGCTGATGTTCATCGTCACGCCGAGGACGTCCCCGATCGCGTTGAGCAGTTCCACCGCGTACCCGACGATGTTGCCGTCGTCGTCCTTGAACTCGTTGGGGGCGTACGGCGGGTTCGATCCGACCTTGATCTGTCCTGAGGCCGCGATCGACTCGGGCAGCTGTGCCGCGATCTCGTCGACCTTCTCGGCGCGGATCGGGTCACCGGGCGGCACCGTCGCTTCGGTGTTGCTCACGCATCCGGTCGCGACCGCGAGCACCATCGCGAGCGCGAGAATCCACGCCGGGGCACGTCGCCGACGTCGGCGGGCGGCAGGTTCCGATCCGGCGGGTTCGTCCACAATCGAACAGTAACCGGACGGTGGCCGGGTGTCCCGGAATGCGCGCCCCGACATGCACCTCGCCGCCCGTGTGCCCCTCACCGCAGGCGGGTGCGGGCGAGCACGATCTCGGTGAACTCCGCGGTCGAGGCCTGCCCGCCCAGATCGGCGGTCGCGACACCGGAGGCGATGGTCTCCTCGACGGCGTGCTCGATGCGGTGCGCCGCGCGCTGCAGATACGGGAGGTCACCGGTGGTGGCGATGCGATCGAGCAGCATCGCCGCCGATAGGAACAGGGCCGTCGGGTTGGCGCGGTTGCGGCCCGCGATGTCGGGGGCGGCGCCGTGCGCGGCCTGCGCCATCGCCTTCGTCGCGGACGCGTTGATCGACCCGGCGGTGCCGAGCGAGCCGGCGAGTTCCCCGGCGAGGTCGGAGAGGATGTCACCGAACATGTTCTCGGTGACGACGACGTCGTAGTCGCCGCCGTGCCGCACCAGGTGCGCGGCCATGGCGTCGACGTGCTCGTCGTCGACCGCGATGCCGTGATACTGCGCGCCGACGTCGCGGCACACGTCGCGGAACAGCCCGGTGGTCATGGAGAGCACGTTCGCCTTGTGCACGATCGTCACGCGCCGGCGGCGGCGCGCGGCGAGCCCGAACGCGATGTGCGCGATCCGTTCGCACGCGGCGCGGGTGAACACCCCGACGGCCAGCGCGACGTCGGGGGTCGGCATGAACTCGCCCGAGCCGACCGCCATGTTCCGGTCGGCGTACAGGCCCTCGGTGTTCTCGCGCACGATGACCAGGTCCATGTTCGGTACGACCGCGCGCACACCGGGCAGCGCCTTCGCAGGCCGGATGTTCGCGTACAGGTCGAACTGTTTGCGGATGCGGCCGCCGGGGGTGAGTTCGCTGCGGAACGGTTCGGGATAGGACGCGTTGTCGTGCGGGCCGAGGATCCACGCGTCGAGATCGGCGAGCGCGTCGAGCGTGGACTGCGGGAGCGGGGTGCCGTGGGTGGCGATCGCGTCCGCGCCGATGGGCAGTGGCACCCAGTCGATCGCCGGTCCACCGGCCGCGGCGACCGCAGCGTCGACAACCCGCCGGGTGGCGGGCACGATCTCGTGGCCGATGCCGTCACCGACGAGCAGGCCGATGCGGTGGCCGGAGGAGGTGGACGGGTCGGTCGTTGCGGTGGAGTCGGTCACCGCGTAATGATTGCGCACCATGGTGCAGTCCGTGGAACTGCTGCTCGACGATCGGCTCGACGATGCGGTGCGGGCCGAGTGGGATCGGCTGCTCGGCGCCGGGATCAGCAGTGCCGCGCGCGTGCGCACCGAGACCAACCGGCCGCACATCACGCTCGCGGTCGCGGCGTCGATCCCGCCCGGGATCGAGGGGCAGATGCGGGAACGGATCGACGGGTCGCCGATCGAGTTGCGGCTCGGCGGGATCGTGGTCTTCGGTGACCGGCACGCGACGCTGGCGCGGCTGGTGGTGCCGACGGTCGAACTGCTCACCCTGCACCGCGAGGTGTTCGCGCTGCTCGAGCAGTGCCCGGGGATCCCGCCGCACATCCGGCCCGGCGAGTGGACGCCGCACGTGACGCTGGCGCGGCGGGTGCCGGCCGGCCGGATCGGCGCGGCGATCGTCGCGACGCATGCGGCGAGAAACGAACTGGACGGGACGTCGGCGGGGATCCGGCGGTGGGACGGTCAGGCCAAGCGCGAGTGGCGCGTGGTGTGACCGTGCCATGGCTCAGAACCGGTAGTCGCCGAATTGGGTTGTCTCCCTGTGGGTATCGGGAGTCAGATCGGCCAGGGACAGCGCCGTCAGGACGACGAGGACGAGGGCGAAGACTAACAGGGCGGTCATGCGATCCAGCGTGCGCCGCACCGCCTTTCACCGACAGTGGCAGATATGACAGTTATGCTCGTTTTTCTGCCAATCCGGTGGCACACTGGCAGACATGTTGAAGACCGTGGTGGTGCCGCTGCTCCCCCGTATCGAGGCGTTCGAACTCGGCGTCGCGTGCGAGGTGTTCGGATTCGACCGGTCGGACGACGGCCTGCCCACCTACGATTTCACGCTGATCCGGGGCACACCGCTGCCGGTCACCACGCGGTTCGGCTACACCATCGACGTCCCGTACGACCTGGACCTCCTCGACTCCGCGGACCTGATCATCGTGCCCGCCGGCGGCACCGGCGTGGCGACGCCGCAGGACCAGAGCTACGTGTGCGGCCCCGACGACGACACCTGCGACCTGGAACCGCTGTTCGAGAAGTTGCGGGCCGCGGTCGAGCGCGGCGCACGCGTGGCCAGCATGTGCACCGGCGCCTTCACCCTGGCCGCCGCCGGTCTGCTCGACGGACGGCCCTGCACCACGCACTGGAAGCACGCCGCGCGGCTGGCCGAGATGTATCCGGCGGCGAAGGTCGATCCCGACGTGCTCTACGTCGACGACGGCGCGGTGCTCACCAGCGCCGGTACCGCCGCCGGGATCGACCTGTGCCTGCACATCGTCCGCAGCGAACAGGGCGCCCACGTCGCGAACACGATCGCGCGGCGCATGGTGGTGCCGCCGCACCGCGACGGCGGGCAGGCCCAGTACGTCGCGATGCCGTTGCCCGAATGCAAGTCCGAAACCCTTGCCCCGCTTCTCGATTGGATGACCGAGAATCTGGACCGGGAGTTGCCGGTCGCGGTCCTCGCGGAGAAGGCCCACATGTCGGCGCGCACGTTCGCCCGCCGGTTCACCGCCGAGACCGGCACCACCCCGGCGCGGTGGCTGCGCGACCAGCGGGTGCACGCCGCCCAGCAACTGCTCGAGAACACCGACCTGCCGGTCGACGTGATCGCCGACCGCGTCGGATTCGGCACCGCCGCGGTGCTGCGGCAGCATTTCCTGCGGGCACGGCACACCACCCCGCAGGCCTACCGGCGCACGTTCCGGACGGAACCGGTGCCGGTCTCCTGAACGGCGCCGGACGGCATCGGGAAGAATCGAGCGTGCCCGGGTGTTGAAGCGGCCGGAGCATCCGATCGAAAGGAACACCGTGGCTACCCAGTCCCTCACGCAGCAGAACTTCGACGAGATCGTCGGCGGCGACGGCGTCGTCCTCGTCGACTTCTGGGCCTCATGGTGCGGTCCGTGCCGGCAGTTCGCGCCGACGTTCGAGGCATCGTCCGAGAAGCACCCCGACGTCGTGCACGCGAAGGTCGACACCGAGGCCGAGCAGATGATCGCCGCGCAGTGGGACATCCGCTCGATCCCGACGATCATGGCGTTCCGCGACGGTGTGCGCGTCTTCAGCCAGGCCGGGGCCCTGCCTCCGGCCATGCTCGAGGAGCTGGTGACCCAGGTCAAGGCCCTCGACATGGACGAGGTGCGCCGGCAGATCAAGGCGCAGACCCCCGAGGCCTGACAGCAAGTTCGCCCAGACGAAAGGCAGCCGCGCGCGTCCTCACGCGCGCGGCTGTCTTTTTAGTCGGCGGGTCTTTCGCTTCCGGTTACGGGCGCAGCAGTTGCCGCACCCGCGCGGCCTCGCGGGTGAGGTGATCGCGCTCCGGCACACTGGGCGCGACCCGCGCGGCCTCGGCATACAGCTCGGCGGCGACGGCCAGGTCACCGGCGCGTTCGTGCAGGTACGCGGCCGCCGCGGTGTACCGCGGAAGGCCGGGATCGACCTCGGCCAGCGCGGCCAGCCCCGCCTGCGGTCCGTCCGCCTCCCCCACCGCGACGGCCCGGTTGAGCCGCACGACGGGGCTGCCGGTGAGGCGCAGCAGCTCGTCGTACCACTCGACGATCTGCACCCAGTCCGTCTCGGCGGCGCTGCGGGCATCCGCGTGCAGGGCGGCGATCGCGGCCTGCGCCTGGTATTCGCCGAGACGGTCGCGGGCCAGCGCGCGCTGCAGGATCGTCACGCCCTCGGCGATCATCGCGGTGTCCCACAGCGAGCGATCCTGTTCGGCGAGCGGCACCAGGCGACCACCCGGACCGGTGCGCGACGCGCGACGCGCGTGGTGCAGCAGCATCAGCGCGAGCAGCCCCGCAACCTCGGGTTCGTCGGTGAGAGCGGCGAGTTGGCGGGTCAGCCGGATCGCTTCGGCCGCCAGGTCGACGTCGCCGCCGTAGCCCTCGTTGAAGACCAGGTAGAGCACCCGCAGCACGGTCGCGAGATCGCCCGGGCGGTCCAGCGGTAGTCCCGCGAGCTTCCGCTTGGCCCGGCTGATCCGTTGCGCCATCGTCGCCTCGGGAACGAGACAGGCCGCGGCGATCTGCCGGGTCGTCAGTCCCCCGACCGCGCGCAACGTCAGCGCGACCGCCGACGCGGGCGGCAGGGTGGGATGCGCGCACAGGAAGTACAGGTGCAGCGTGTCGTCGGCGGCGGGGATGGGGCCGGGGGCCGGCTCGGCGTCCACGGCCACCTCCCTGCCCCGCCGCGACGATTCGGCGCGGGCCGCGTCGAGGAACTTGCGCCACGCGACGGCGACGAGCCAGCCCTTCGGGTCGCGCGGCGGGTCGTCGGGCCACGTTTCCAGCGCCCGGATCAGCGCTTCCTGCACGGCGTCCTCGGCCGACGCGAAGTCCGCGCCGCGCCAGACGAGGATGCCGATCACCGCGGGCACCAGTTCCCGCAGCAGGGCCTCGTTCACTCGGTCGCCGTGGGTTGCTCGGTGAGGAACGGCCGCACTTCGAGCCATTCGTGGAGCGGTTCGCCGCCGCGGCCGGGCGCGGCCGAGAGTTCCGCGGCCAGCTCGTACGCGCGTTCGCGGGAGTCGACGTCGATGATCATCCACCCGGCGATCAGGTCCTTCGTCTCGGCGAACGGACCGTCCGTCACGGGCGAACGTCCCTCGCCGTCGTATCGCACGAAGGTGCCCTCGGGCGCCAGGGCCTGTGCGTCGACGAACTCTCCGGATTCCTCCAGCCGTGCCGCGAAGTCACGCATGTACCGGATGTGCGCGTCGACCTCCTCCGGCGTCCACCGGTCCATCGGCACCGCGTCGCCGACGGGGTCCGGTCCGCCTCGGTAGTGCTTGAGCAGCAGGTACTTCATGGTTGGCCCTCCTCGGTCACACGGCCCGTGTCGGCCGTTCCTACCCCTGGGACGGAGCCGGGGTCGCGTTCTCGACACCGACCAGCGTGCCGGGTTCCGCCGGACATCGAGACGGATTCGACCGGCCCGTCGGGCGACGCGGTCCGCGGTCAGGATTCGGTGGGACGGGGCTGGGCCAGGATCGCGGACCCGACCCAGCGGCGCAGGTAGCGGCGCATCTCGTCGTCGCTGCGCGGCGGGTGCCCGGGCGAGACGAAGAACGACTGCATCGTGCGCAGCAGGTACTCGACGAGCTCGTGCAGCGACTCCTCGTCGTATCCGTAGCTCTCCCAGTCGACGTCGAAGCGCCGGATCATCGTCATCCCGAACAGCTGCGCCTCGTCGGAGGTCATGCGGTCCGGGACGGCGTTCGAGTACGAGTTGGACAGCAGAATGCCCAGATGCGGTGTGCGCCGGACCTCCGCGAGGGTGTAGACCACGCCTTCGGTCATCGCTTCGGCCGGGTCCTCGATCCCCCGGACCTGTTCGGTGAGCCGGTCGAGGAATCCGGCGACGGATGCGATGGCGGCGGCCTGCATGAGCGCGTCGGCACTGGGGAAATAGCGGTACACCGTTTGCCGGATGACGCCGAGTGCTTCGGCGACGTCGGCGATGCTGATGGGCGCGCCGGTGCGGCCGATCAGGTCGACGGCGGCGGCGACGATCCGTTCGGATGCTTCCTCGTCGCTAGCCGGGGGACTTCCACCCCACCCACGCCTACCTGCCACTGACTGCTTCCTCGGTCGAGCGAGTCCGGGGCTCGACGTGCTCCCGGGAGCGGACGCCGGACCACGCGGACGGAGTGTCGAAAGTAGCACGGACCGCCCCCCGGATCCGGTTCACCAAACCCCCGCGAAACAGATCATACAAAGACTCAGCTGAATGTATGATCTGGATCACCGCGTCTCGTCGTGTCCGCACGAGCCCGCAGCTGCAGCCCCACTTCCGAACGACTCCGCTTTTCGAAAGACGAGGTATCGCAAGTGACCGACCTTCAAGTCCGCAAGATGCGTTTCGGGTTCGAGGACCACGACGTGCCGTTCCTGTGGAACGAGCAGAACCCGGCGTTCTCGAGCATGGCCAACGCGGTCTCGTTCCTCGCGGTCGGCTTCGAGAAGATGATCGTGCAGATGATCACCGAGGCGAAACCGCTGATCACCGATCCGGAGGTCGCTTCCGAGGCGGATGCGTTCATGCGCCAGGAGGGCCAGCATTCGACCGCGCACCGCCAGCACGTCAAGGCCCTGATCGAGCGGTACCCGGGGCTGCAGGAGACCCTCGACGACGTCATCGGCGCGTTCGACAAGCTCACCGCCGAGACGTCGCTCAACTACCGACTGGCCTACACCGCCGACCTCGAGGCCACCTTCACCCCGGTGTTCAAGCTGATGCTCGACAACGACGCGACCCTGTTCGCCCCCGGTGACGACCGCGTCGCATCGCTGTTCATCTGGCACTTCGTCGAGGAGGTCGAACACCGCAGTTCCGCGCTGATCATCTTCGACGCGATCGTCGGCAGCGATCTGTACCGGATGCGCGTGGCGCCCTCGGTGTTCCGGCACGTGCTGAAGGTCATCGAGATCGCGAGCGAGGGGTTCAACAAGCACGTTCCACTCGAGGAGCGGCAGATCGACGCGATGGCGATGTTCGCGCGGTACCGCCGCAAGCAGGCCCTGCGCCGGCTGATCCCGACCCTGACCGCCGAATACAACGGGCCGATGACCCGCGCGTTCGATCACCTGCCGCTCGGTGAGCAGCTCACCGCGCTCGCGGGGGTGGTGCGCAGCCAGATGCCCCGGCACAATCCCGAGCACGAGAAGCTGCCGGCGCTGGCCGGCGTGTGGTTCGATCGCTTCGACGCCGGCTACGACGTCACCCAGTGGTACACCGCCGACGCGAAGACTCAGGGGGCCAACTGATGTCGGACCTCTGCTCCCCCACCTTCGAGGATCTCGCCGTCCGGCTCGGCTTCTCGTGCGAGGAGGCCGGCGGGCTCGTCGAGTTCCGCAGCCCCACCGCGCTGGAGAACTGGACGCTTCCGGTCCTCGAGGTCACGATCGTCGTCGGCGCGGTCCTCGCGCTGGTGTTCGCGATCCTGCGGCTGCGGCGCCAGGGTGATCCGACGAATCTGGTGCTGTGGTTCGGCGCGACCGCCTACCTGTTCTTCATCGAACCGCCGCTGTACTTCCCGGCCGCGTTCGGCATCGAGGAACACGTCGACACGATGTTCGCGCACAACGTGTTCACGGTGGACTTCATGTGGGGCCGGTTGCCGCTGTACATCGTCGCGATCTATCCGCTGATGGCGACGCTCGCCTTCGAGATCGTCCGGATGCTCGGGGTGTTCACCCGCTACGGGGTGCTGGTCGGCGCGGTGTGCGTCGGTTTCGTGCACCACGCGTTCTACGAGATCTTCGATCATCTCGGCCCGCAGCTGCGGTGGTGGGAGTGGTCGCTCGACAATCCGATCAACCAGCCGTTCTTCGACTCGGTGCCGATTCCGAGCGTCGTGGTGTTCGCGGCGCTGTGGCCGATGTCGCTGGCCCTGTGCGTGCAGTTCTTCGTCGGCCGCCACGTCGACGCGGGCCGGCACTTCACCGGGGTGGAGCTGACGTGGCGCACGGTGGTGATCGGTCTGCTCGCGTCGGTCGGCACGTTCGTGCTGCCGCTGCCGGCCACCGTGCTGGGCATCGGCGGCGACACCGTCCGCGGCGTGGTGTATCTGGCGGAACTGGTGGTCGTGTCGGTGGTCGCGGTGGTCGTCCTCGGGCGGCGGTGGCGGGATCTGCGCGGCGCCGACGCCTCGGTGGAACGCCACACCAACCGGTTCGTGCAGGTCTACAGCCTCGTGTACCTGGGGGTGATGGCACTGCTGTGGGCCACCGCTCTTCCCGACTTCTTCGGGGCGGTCGACGGTGTCACCGGGAACGGTGATCCGGTCGGCAACCTCTGGTACACCATCGCGTGCTTCGTCGTCGCGCTCGTGTGCGTGGCCGCCACGTTCACAGTGGGTCCCCGCAGCGGCACCGCTCCGGCCGGAGCGGACCGATCGTCGGAGACGTCCACCGTGTGATGTGCCGATTCACAACACAGTGATGACGGTCACGTCCGCACCTACAATGACTTCATGAAACATGTCGTCACCTCGGACGCTCGCGACGTGACCGTCGCCGCGGGCGACATCGTTGAACTACATCTGATGGAACGGTCGTCATCGGGGTCCACCTGGTTCACCGATCGCATCGGTGACGGTCTCGTGTGGACCAACCTGCGGTATCTGCCCTCGAACAACCCGCTGCCCGGCGCCGGCGCCGAGCGGATCATGACGCTCCGCGCCAAGAAACCCGGGACGTGGCCGGTCTCGATGCGGCTGCGGCCGAGCCGGCACGCAACCGCGAACGAGTACGAACTGCTCGTCAACGTCACATGAGGCACCGGATCCCCGGCTGATGACGAGGACTTGTGACGTCGGCTCGACCGAAGGTCAGAAGTCCTCGTCGATGCACGCCAGCCGATCACCGGCGTTACCGGCTTCGCCCGGCGCCGTCATGGTGTGCTGTGCGTGGATCACGACCGAGTTGGCTCCGTCGTCGCGGAACGTCCAGTCGACGGTGCTCGAGGCCTGTGCGTCACCGTTAGCGTCGGTGGTGATGTCGAGCCACACCTCGTTCTGCGGGTTCGCGTAAGCGGGATCGGTCGACGGCGACTCGGGTGTCGCGGCCGGATCGGGGGTGTTCTGATAGTGCGGGCCCGAATCCGAGGGCTGCGGTCCGCACGGCCGGGTGTGCACGTGGACACCGAAATCCCGGTTGGGTGCCAGACCGGTGGCGGACAGGGTGACGGTGGTGCGTCCGTCCTCCTCCTCGGTTTCGACGTCGACTCGCGAACCGACGGGCACCGCCGATTCGTCGTAGGTGAAGGCATCGGCCTCCGGATCGTCGGGCAGCCCGAAGGCATCCCCACTCATACCCGGGGCGGGGTTCGGAAGGGTCGTGGTGTCCATGCGCTCGGTGGTCGCGGGGGCCGATTCGACCGTGGTCCCCTCGTCGTTGCCGCATCCGGCGGCGAACAGCACTGCGAGGCACGCACCGGACACGAGAGCGGTGGTGGTTCGTGTGTTCATATCGGGCGCATACCCGCTCCCCGACCTTTCGGAACCCCGGCACTCGCGCCGTACAGTGGACGGACCCGACGGTTCGGAGGGAGGAAGGGAGGCGCGGTGGAGTACGCGACCTTCTTCTACTCTCTCGTTGCCTTGTGCTTGCTCGTCGCTGCGTCCACCTGGTGTCTGGCGCGTCCGCATCTCCTGTCGAGCCTGTCCGCGGCGGCGACCTCGGTGCTGTGGATTCTGCTCAACGGCCCCGTCGAAGGGCAGGTGCTGTACTCGGTGACCGCGCACCACGGACTCACCGAAGCAGACTTGCTGGCGGCCGCCGGAATGGGTATCGCGGTGTGGGGCTACCGAGTCGGCGTTCGCGATCGGTGATCCGACGCCGCAGACTCGTACAGGTATCCATCCAGCAGGAACGCCGCCGACCGTGACGGTGGGTCGGCGGCGTTCGGTACATGATCCGCGCTAGTGCGCGGCCGCGTCCCAGCTGCGTCCGTAGCCGACGGACACCTCGAGCGGAACCGACAGTTCGATCGCCGAGTCCATCTTCTCGCGCACCAGCGCCTCGACCTGCTCGCGCTCGTCCGCGGTGACCTCGAGCACGAGTTCGTCGTGGACCTGCAGCAGCATCCGCGAGCGCAACCCCGCCTCGTGCAGCGCCTTGTGCACGTCGATCATCGCCACCTTGATGATGTCGGCGGCCGTGCCCTGGATCGGGGCATTCAGTGCGGCGCGTTCGGCGACCTCGCGGCGCTGACGGTTGTCGCTGGTCAGATCGGGCAGGTAGCGGCGGCGGCCGTACAGCGTCGAGGTGTACCCGACCTTCCGGGCGTCCTCGACGACGTTGTGCAGGTAGTCGCGCACCCCGCCGAAGCGGGTGAAGTACGCCTCCATCTGCTCCTTCGCCTCGTCGGTCGAAATCTTGAGCTGCTGCGCGAGGCCGTACGCGCTGAGCCCGTAGGCCAGGCCGTACGACATCGCCTTGACGCGGCGGCGCAGTTCGGGCGTGACCTCCTCGATCGGCACACCGAACGCGCGGGAGCCGACGAAGCTGTGCAGGTCCTCGCCGGTGTTGAACGCCTCGATCAGCCCCTCGTCGCCGGACAGGTGCGCCATGATCCGCATCTCGATCTGGCTGTAGTCCGCGGTCAGCAGCAGGTCGTAGCCGGAACCGACGACGAAGCCGTCGCGGATCTGCCGTCCGGCGTCCGTGCGGACCGGGATGTTCTGCAGGTTCGGATCGGTCGACGACAGCCGGCCGGTCGCCGCGACGGTCTGATTGAACGTCGTGTGGATGCGGCCGTCGTCGGCGATCGACTTGATGAGCCCGTCGACGGTGGTCTTCATCCTGGTGGCCTCGCGGTGCGCCAGCAGGTGCTCGAGGAACGGATGCCCGGTCTTGTCGAACAGGTTCTGCAGAGCGTCGGCGTCGGTGGTGTAGCCGGTCTTCGTCTTCTTCGTCTTCGGCATGTCGAGCTCGTCGAACAACACCACCTGCAGCTGCTTCGGCGAGCCGAGGTTGATCTGCTTGCCGATCACCTCGTACGCGGCGTTCGCGGCGGCAGCGACGTCGGCGGCGAACCCGGACTGCAGATCGTGCAGGTGCTCGGCGTTCACGGCGATGCCCGCGGCCTCGAGGTCGGCAAGCACCGCGAGCAGGGGCAGCTCCATGTCGGCGAGCAGCGCGGTCGACTCGATGTCCTGCAGTTCGCTGTCCAGTGCTTCGGCGAGGTCGACCACGGCCCGGGCCCGCAGGATCGCGTTCTCGGCGGCCTTGGCCTCCACGGCGTCCCCGTCGTCGAGCAGCGACAGCTGCTGCTCGCCGCTCTCCTCGACGCGCAGTTCACGCTTGAGGTAGCGCAGCGACAGGTCGTCGAGGTTGAAACTGCGCTGGCCGGGGCGCACGAGGTAGGCAGCGAGCGCCGTGTCGCTGGTTACGCCCGCGAGGGTCCAGCCGCGCCCGCGCAGCGCGTGCATCGCCGACTTGGCCTCGTGCAGCGCCTTCGGGGTGTCCGGGTCGGCGAGCCAGGCGGCGAGCGCGGCATCGTCCTCGGGGGTCAGGGTCGCGGTGGAGACGTACGCGCCTTCACCGTCGGCCGCGGCGATCGCGAGGGCCGTCGCGTCGCCGCCGTAGGGGGTCCCGAGGCCGACGACGGACAGCCCGTGCCGCACCCCGGCGACCGCGTGCTCGGCGAGCCAGCCGGCGAGGGCGCCCTGCTCGAGCGCGCCGCCACGCACCTCGAATCCCTCCTCGGCTTCGGGCTCGGCGGAGGCGAGGGTCGCGAACAGCCGGTCGCGCAGCACCTTGAATTCGAGGTCGTCGAACAGCCGGTGGATGCGGTCGCGGTCCCACGGCGACAGCGCGAGCTGCTCCGGCGTGTACGGCAGCGGCACGTCGCGCACCATTTCGGTCAGGCGCCGGTTCATGAGCACGTTGTTGAGGTTGGTGCGCAGGGCGTCGCCGGTCTTGCCGCGCACCTCGTCGACGCGATCCACCAGGTTCGTCAGGCCGCCGAACTCGCGGATCCACTTGGCGGCCGTCTTCTCGCCCACGCCGGGGATGCCGGGCAGGTTGTCGCTCGGGTCGCCGCGCAGCGCCGCGAAGTCGGGGTACTGCTGCGGGGTCAGTCCGTACTTCTCCTCGACGGCCTCGGGGGTGAACCGGGTCAGATCCGACACTCCCCGCTTCGGGTACAGCACGGTGACGTCGTCGTTGACGAGCTGCAGCGAATCCCGGTCGCCGGTGACCACGAGCACGCGGTAGCCGAGGGCGGTGGCCTGGGTGGCCAGGGTCGCGATGATGTCGTCGGCCTCGAAGCCCGCCTCGGCCATCACACAGATCCCGAGCGCGTCGAGCACGTCCTTCGTGATGTCGATCTGGCCCTTGAACTCGTCGGGGGCGGAACTGCGCTGCGCCTTGTACTCGGGGTACATCTCGGCGCGGAAGGTCTGCCGGTTGACGTCGAATGCGGCCGCCACGTGGGTGGGCTGTTCGTCGCGCAGCAAGTTGATGAGCATGGACGTGAAGCCGTACACCGCGTTCGTGGTCAGGCCGCTCTGCGTCTTGAAGTTCTCCGCCGGCAACGCGTAGAAGGCGCGGAAGGCCAGGGAGTGGCCGTCCAGCAGGAGCAGGGTGGGACGGTCGCCGTTCGTGGCGGCGGGAGCAGGCGAGGTGGATGCACGAGTCACGGGAGCCAGTCTAGGGACCCGGCCCGACAGCCTGTACGGCGATCGCGTCGCGTGCCCCGATCACCGTCGAAAACTCCCATCCACCTGCCAAAATACCCCCTAGGGGTATAGAATGGCGGGTATGAGCGACGCACACGATCCGGCCACGCAGCCCGAGACCTGCCACACCGGCCACGGGTACATGGGAGACAAGAGTCGGTACCTCGCCCGACTGAAGCGGATCGAGGGCCAGGTCCGTGGCATCCACAGGATGGTCGACGAGGAGCAGTACTGCATCGACATCCTCACTCAGATCTCCGCGCTGACCAAGGCACTCGAGGGCGTCGCACTGGGCCTGCTCGACGACCACCTCAAGCACTGCGTCCTCGACGCGGCCCGCCAGGGCGGCGACGAAGGGGAAATCAAGATCAAGGAGGCCTCCGACGCGATCGCCCGCCTCGTTCGCTCCTGACACACGCAACCGCGTCCCGTATTCGATTGGCGCACGACGAAACCCAACCGAAACGACGCGGAAATCCCAGAGCCCCGTGCGAGGCGATCACAGCCGCTAGAGTCCGGTTCCACGGCGCCGGTACCCCGGCGCCGTGCTCGACCACCACCCACGCGCGGGAGGACCCGAGTGGCCCGATTCGTCAGACCCGGACGAGGATCGCCGCCGTCACCACGACGGCTCGCCCGGATGCTGTTGTTGCTCCTGCTCACCCTGGCCGCGGTTCTCCCGGGCATCGGCAGCGCGGTCGCGCAGGAACCGACAGCACCGCCCGAACCCACCCCGACGACACCGGCCGACGAACCGGCCTCCGGCGTGCCCGTCGGGGGCAGCCTCAACAACGCGGGCGAACGACTCCCCGGGGTCACGGTGCGGGCACTGGACGCCTCCGGAAACCCGGTCGCGGAGACCACTTCCGGGGAGGGCGGCCGCTGGGAGCTGACCCTGCCGCCGGGCACCTACACCTTCGAGGTGGACACCGAGACCCTGCCGGAGGGGGTCAGCGTGCAGTCCACGGTGGAACGCGCCGTGGTGGCCGGGCGGTCCAATGTGGTGATCTTCTCCTTCGGCGAGGCCCGGTCGGGCACCGGGGTCGACACCGGAGAGAAGCTGCTGCGCACCGTCGTCGACGGTCTGCGTTTCGGCCTGATCATCGCGATCGCCGGCGTCGGCCTGAGCCTGATCTTCGGAACCACCGGGCTGACGAACTTCGCCCACGGCGAGTTGGTGACGCTCGGCGCCGTCGCCGCGTGGGTGTTCAACGTCAGCTTCGGCATCCAGCTCATCCCGGCGACGGTCCTGGCGGTGCTGGTCGGCATCATCATCGGCCTGCTCAACAACGGTCTGATCTGGGCGCCGCTGCGCCGGCGGCACACCGGCCTGATCGCCCAGCTCGTCGTGTCGATCGGTCTCGCGATCGCCCTGCGCTACCTCATCCTGATCTTCTTCTCCGATCGCACCCAGGCATTCGCCGACTACCAGGGGCAACGGGAGCTTCAATGGGGTCCCCTGGCGATCACCCCGGTCAACCTCGCGTGCATCGTCATCAGCCTCGTGGTCCTCGTCGGGGTCGCGCTGCTGCTGCAGCGCACCCGGATCGGCAAGGCGATGCGCGCGGTCGCGGACAACCGGGATCTGGCCGCCTCCTCCGGCATCGACGTCGAACGGGTCGTGCGGTTCGTGTGGGCCCTCGGCGGCGCCCTCGCCGCACTCGGCGGGGTGCTCTACGGGCTGTCCGAACTCGGCGGTCGCGTGCAATGGGAGATGGGCTTCAAACTGCTGCTGCTGATGTTCGCCGGCATCACCCTCGGCGGTCTCGGCACGGCCTACGGTGCGCTGGTCGGGTGCGTGATCGTCGGTCTCGTCGTCCAGCTGTCGACCCTGGTGATCAGCCCGGACCTGAAATACATCGGTGGCCTGCTGATCCTCATCGTGATCCTGGTGATCCGACCGCAGGGCATTCTCGGCAGCAGAGCAAGGATCGGGTGAGCCATGGACATCCTCTCCGCACTCCAGATTTCGTTCGCCCAGCTCATCGGGCCGTCTGCCATCTTCTACGCCCTGCTCGCGATCGGCCTCAACCTGCACTTCGGCTACGCCGGCCTGCTGAACTTCGGCCAGATCGGGTTCGCCCTGCTCGGCGGCTACGGCGTCGGCATCATGACGGTCACCTACCACCAGCCGCTGTGGCTCGGCATCCTCGTCGGTCTGGGCGCCGCCGCGCTGCTCGCCCTGATCCTCGGTGTCCCGACGCTGCGCCTGCGCGCCGACTACCTCGCGATCGTCACCATCGCGGCCTCCGAGATCCTGCGCCTGGTGTTCCGTTCCACCGCATCCGATCCGGTCACCGGCTCCACCAACGGCCTCTACGGATTCGCCGGGCCCTTCACCGAGTCGAGCCCGTTCGATTCCGGCCGCCAGTACTCGATCCTCGGGATGCGCTTCTACGGCGACGACCTGTGGGCGATGGTCATCGGCTGGACCCTCGTCCTGGTGCTGTGCGGATTCGTGTACCTCCTCACGCACAGCCCGTGGGGCCGCGTGCTCAAGGCGGTCCGGGAAGACGAGGACGCGGCCCGGTCGCTCGGCAAGAACGTGTTCGTCTACAAGATGCAGGCCCTCGTGCTCGGCGGTGTCATCGGCGGCCTGGGCGGTGTCTTCAACGCCCTGCAGACCAAGTCGATCAATCCGGACTTCTATTCGACGGCGCAGACGTTCTTCGCATTCGGCGCGCTCATCCTCGGTGGTGCCGCCACGGTGTTCGGTCCGGTCCTGGGCGCGATGCTGTTCTGGTTCCTGCTCGCCATCCCCGACGCACTGCTGCGGCAGGCCATCTCCGGTCCGAATCCGCTGTTGCCGCTCACCGAGCAGCAGGTCGGCGCGATGCGATTCGTCCTGCTCGGTGTGCTCATCGCGGTGATGATGGTGTTCAGGCCGCAGGGCATCCTCGGAAACAAGAGGGAGGTGCAACTCGATGCGTGACGTCACCGATCGATCGCCACTCGACGCCGCCACCCGAGCCGCGCTGTTCGCCGCGGTCCCGCAGGAACCCGGGGTGGCCAAACCCGATCCGGTGCTGGTCGTGGACGGCGTCTCCCGCGCCTACGGAGGCCTCAAAGCCGTCGACGTCGCGCACCTCGAGATCCAGCGCGGGTGCATCACCGGCCTGATCGGACCCAACGGCGCCGGCAAGACCACCCTGTTCAACCTGCTCACCGGCTTCGACCGCCCGGATACCGGCACGTGGAGCATGAACGGTGTCGACCTCGGCCGGATGCATCCGCATCGCGTCGCCCGGCGCGGCATGGTGCGTACCTTCCAGCTCACCAAGGCGCTGTCGAAGATGACCGTCCTCGACAACGTGCGTCTCGGTGCTACCGGGCAACGCGGCGAACGGATCGCCGGGGCGCTGCTGCCGTGGACGTGGAAGGCGCAGGAACGCGAGATCACCGAACGCGCACACGAACTGCTGGCCCGCTTCTCGCTCGACGCCAAGGCCGACGACCTGGCCGGGTCGCTGTCCGGTGGTCAGCGCAAACTGCTCGAGATGGCGCGGGCGCTGATGACCGACCCGGAAGTGGTCATGCTCGACGAGCCGATGGCCGGCGTGAATCCGGCGCTCACCCAGAGCCTGCTCGGCCACATCAAGTCCCTCCGCGACGACGGGATGACGGTGGTGTTCGTCGAACACGACATGGACGTCATCCGGGAGGTCTCCGACTGGGTCGTGGTGATGGCGCAGGGCGCGGTGATCGCCGAAGCGCCCCCGGAAGCATTGTCGGGCAACAGCGTCGTGGTCGACGCCTACCTGGGCAGCCACCACGACCAGGCACTCGAATTCGACGCCGAGGGCAACCCGGTCGGCGCGACCGCGGTGCTCGCCGAGGCACTCGAGGAAGCTGTTGTCGCGACCCTCGAGACGGGCGGCGACCTGTCCGAACCGGACGCGGCGGTTCTCGCCGACATGCCCGATGCCCCCGAACCCGGCACCGAGGAGAAGCGGCCGTGACCGAGAACCCTTCCCCCACAACACCCCAGGCCGGGATGACCGCCGCCGAACTGGCCGCGACACCGCAGGAACACGCACGGCTCGCCGAAGGCGCGCTGTTGCGGGCCGACGACCTCGTCGCCGGATACTTCCCGGGCGTGGACATCCTGCGGGGCTGCAATTTCTTCCTGCGCGAGGGCGAGATCGTCGGCATCATCGGCCCCAACGGAGCCGGCAAATCGACACTGCTCAAGGCGCTGTTCGGCCTGATCCCGGTCCGGCAGGGCGACGTCGTGCTACGCGGCGAGTCGATCGCCTCCGCGCCCGCGCACGTGCTCGTCCGCAAAGGACTGGGGTACGTGCCGCAAACCCGCAACGTCTTCCCGTCGCTCACCATCGAGGAGAACCTCGAGATGGGAATCTACTTGCGGCCCAAGCAGTTCACGGAACGATTCGCGTTCGTCGCCGAGCTGTTCCCACTGCTCGCCGAGCGCCGGAAGATCAAGGCCGGCGCGCTGTCCGGCGGTGAACGGCAGATGGTCGCGATGGGACGGGCACTGATGATGGATCCGTCGGTGCTGCTGCTCGACGAGCCGTCGGCTGGCCTGTCCCCCATGTTCCAGGACGAGGTGTTCATCCGCTGCAAGAAGATCAACGCGGCCGGCGTCTCGATCATCATGGTCGAGCAGAACGCCCGGCGGTGCCTGCAGATCTGCGACCGCGGCTACGTCCTCGACCAGGGACGCAACGCCTACACCGACACCGGCACCAACCTCATGCACGATCCCAAGGTCATCGAACTCTATTTGGGCACGCTCGCGGGCAGCCAGGAGAAGAAGCGGCCCTGAGCCGCGCGGTGTCGGCAACGACTCGGGGCCGGGAATCGTTCGATTCCCGGCCCCGGTCGTGTGCGGTCGCTATCCGCCGACCACGATGAACCCTTCGGTGGTGAGCCTGTTGTCCGGACCGAACAGCAGACTGCCGTAGGACCCGATGCCCGGCTCGCCGGCGTCGACGAAGCTCAGTTCACCGGTGATGCCGTCGTAGTCGATGTTCTCCCCGTTCCGCAGGAGGTCCAGGCACTGCTGGTAGCTCGTGCACTTGGTGCCGTCCTTGGTGACGTCGTTGATGTTCGCGGCGATGTCGACACCGGCCGTCGACTTGGCCTGTTCGGCGGCGAGCGCCGAGATCACCACGGCATCATAGGATTCGCCCGCGTAGTTGTAATCGATCAGACCGGGATCGACCACCTTCAGCCGGGCCTGGAACTCCGGGCCGACGTCGGTGAGCGGGGTGGTGCCGCGCATGCCGGCCAGCAGGCCGGGGGCGATGTTCTCGCCGAGCGCGTTACCCATGTTGCCGTCCACGCCGTACACGTGCATGCCGTCGGACGGGCCGATACCCACCTCGTGCATGCGGGTAATGATCTTCGCGGACTCCTCGAAACCGATGAGAGCCACCGCATCCGGAGCGAAATCGCGGATCTGGTCGACCTCGGCGTTGAACGACTGCGCGTTCGGGTCGTAGATGATCTTCTGGATCTGATCCTCGGGAATACCCGCCTCGACGAGGTTGTCGACCGTGTTCGCGGCCAGACCCGTCCCGTACGGATCGTTGAGGGCGATCACCGACACCCGCTGCGCGCCGTCCTCGGCGATGAGCTGCGAAAGGGCCTGGGCCTGCAGCACGTCGGTGGGCGCGGTCCGGAAGTACATGCCCTTGTCCGGATAGCAGACGAACTGGTCGGAGGTGTTCGCCGGTGAGAACATCACGACGCCCGCACTGACGATCTTGTCGAGCACCTTCAGGGACACCGAGGACGAGGCCGCGCCCACGATCACCTGGGTGCCGGCGGCCAGTTCGCGGTCGACGGTGGCGTTCGCGGTGTCCGTGGTGGTGTCGCCCGAGTCGCCGGTGACCAGTTCGACCGGCTGGCCGAGCACTCCGCCGGCGGCGTTGACGTCGTCGACCCCGAGCCGGGTACCCGCGACCATCGGCGGTCCGAGGAACGACAGGCTGCCCGTCTCCGGCAGCAGGGTGCCGATCCGCAGCGGCGTGGTCACGGGTGTCGCGCCGGCGGTCGCCTGGTCGGGCTCGCAGTCGGTGGTAACCGTGGTCGTGCCGTTCGACGTGCCCTCGGCACTGTCCGAGGAGGAATCGCTGTCCGAACTGCAACCGGCGAGCGCCAGAGACGCCGCCCCCAAGAGCGCAGCGGCACGGACGAGGGTCCGTTTTGCCATCCAACTCTCCTTCTGTCGACCTCAACGCATCCCGGTGGATTCACCGGATGGTGGGTCGAAACATAACCGTCGGACGCGCGCGGCGAACCACGCCGAAATCGTTGTGATCCGACCGTTATACAGAGGGAGGAAGAATTGACGCAGCCGTAACGACCGGGGCGAGGGCTCAGCCCCCGTTCTCGGCCCCGAGCGTGTCGATGACGACCTGAGCGACCTGCTTCATCGTGGTCCGGCGGTCCATCGCCGCGCGCTGGATCCACCGGAACGCCTCCGGCTCGGTCATCGCATGCTTCTCCATCAGCATGCCCTTGGCGCGGTCGACGAGCTTGCGGACCTCGAATCGTTCGCTCAGTCCGGCGATCTCCTTCTCGAGCTCGCGGATCTCGGCGAAGCGGCTGGCGGCCACCTCGATCGCGGGAACCAGATCCGACTTCGAGAACGGCTTGACCAGATATGCCATCGCGCCGGCGTCGCGGGCACGCTCGACGAGCTCGCGCTGACTGAACGCTGTGAGAATCACCACGGGCGCGATCCGGCGCTCGGCGATCTCGGATGCGGCGTCGATTCCGTCGCGGCGTGGCATCTTCACGTCCATGATGACCAGGTCCGGCTTCAGCTCGGCCGCAAGCTCGACGGCGCGCTGCCCGTCACCGGCTTCCCCGACGACGTCGTAACCCTCTTCGCGCAGCATCTCGACAAGATCGAGCCTGATCAGCGCCTCGTCCTCGGCGACCACGACCCGGCGGGGCGTGGTGGAGTTCTCGTGCGGGGCGGCTGTCATCGTCGGCCTTCTCCTCATCGCTCGCGTCGTTCGGGCCACCTCCGGGATCGAAGGCGATCGATAGAAGGGTACCGGTGTTTGACCGTTCCGCCCGATCCCTTACAGTGGTCTCCGCACGACGCCCCCGTATCCCAATTGGCAGAGGAAACGGATTCAAAACCCGTCCAGTGTGAGTTCGAGTCTCACCGGGGGCACCCACTGATTGCGCCTTCTGCGCTCGTGCGCCTTTCTGGCCCCTCCGGCCGCCACTTCGACACACCGCGCCCGAAATCGGGACGAATCGACCCATACCCGCTAGGAAGGGAAGGTTGGTATTCGGATTTCGACGACGCGGAAGGAAGAGCTTCATATGGGGAGACGAACGATCCAACGCAGGGGGGCGTCGATCCTGGCCGCCGTCGGCGTGGTCGCTGCACTGGCGATCGGAGGGGGCGGTGTCGCCAATGCGGCGACGTCCACCACGATGACCTGCGGAAGCGTGAACCCGCTGCCATGGGCACCCGCGTTCACTTGGACGATCACCGCCGGTTCCGGTGAATCGCTGCCGCCGAACGGGAATGCGCTCGTTCCGTCCCTGCTGCTCAGCGGCGGCAACGAACTGCCGGCGCCGCCTCCGGGACTCTTCCCGAGCATCGGGCCCAACTGGTACGGCACGCAGGTCATCGTCGACTGGCACAACAACACCACCGGCGAGTCCGGGCGCTCGGTCAGCGAGCAGGCCGCCTGGCAGCAGAAGCCCGGCATCCCGATCAACCGGACCTTCACGGGAGTCGGGAACGTGGACTTCACGGTCACCACGCAGACCGGCGGGGGTTGGTGGTTCCTCAACACGCAGAACGCGGTGTGCAGGGGCAACATCGACATCGTGCCCGGTCGCTGACCCGGACGATTCTCGCGGGCGGAACCACATCGCGTGGTCTCGCCCGCGAGCCGTCTCCGCTCGCCCTAGGGTGGGTCGTACACGGTGACCGAACTATCGGAAGGTGACGACGATCGTGGACCTGGTGATCGCGCGCAACCCCGATCCGGGTTCGAGCCTGAAGTTCCTGATGCGCCTGCCGCTCGAGGGCGGGCTCGTGTTCCGCACGTCCGACACGTGGCCGCGCACCAAAGCGCTGTTCTGCTATCCGGTTCCGGCCGGCGAGTGGCCCGACGATCCCGAGGTGGTCGAGCGCGTGGGTGTGCGGTCGTGTGTACGACGGGGTGCCGCAATCGATCTCGTCGTCGACCGGAGCCGGGAGAACCGCTCCCAGGTCGTGTTCACCAAGGCCCGTGGCCGCGACATGGTGTTCTGGCAGTCGCCGCGCACCCGCAAGCAGGCCCGTCCCCAGGTGCGTACCCCCACCGCCCGCGCGGCGGGGCTCGCCGATCTGACCATCGTCGTCGACTCCCACGAGCGCTACGCCTACAAGTTCTCGGGCCAGCAGGTCACCACGCTCATCCGTCCGTTGACGTGTGGCGACTACGGTCTTTTCTCCGACGAGGGCCTGGTCGCGTCGGTGGAGCGCAAGTCGCTGTCCGATCTGGTGTCGAGCCTGACCAACGGCAAACTCCGGTTCGCGATGGCCGAACTCGCTGCTCTGCCCCGCGCCGCGGTGGTCGTCGAGGACCGCTATTCGGCGGTGTTCAAGGTGAGCTGGGTTCGTCCCGCCCTGGTCGCCGACGGTCTCGCCGAGCTGCAGGTCCGCTATCCGAATGTGCCGATCGTGTTCTGTGAAACCCGCGCGCTCGCCGAGGAATGGACGTACCGCTTTCTCGCGGCCGCACACCAGTGGGCCGAGGACGACGTCGTCGCGCGCGAACGCATCGTCCCGGATGTCCACAAGCCCGTCGGGACCGCACCCGATCCCGCTTCGACCTCGGCAGATCCCAGCACCGCGCAGGTACGCGCGTGGGCGCGCGCCGCCGGCCTGGATGTGCCGGACCGAGGGAAGTTGCGTCCCGAGGTGTGGGCGGCGTGGCGCGACGCGCACCCCGCGCCGGACGACGCCTGATCGGCACTTGCTGGGGTTGATGCGGGCGGAAATGACGGTCTGCGTATAGAAATATCGGTACGTCAACCGTCACTCGGGGCACCTCCGGCAGCCCACCGATCAGCGGCGCAGTTCCACCACCGAGCCCATCCGGCCCAGCTTGTGCGGATTGCTGATCCCGTAGATGTGAGTGATCCGTCCGTCCTCGACCGCGACAGCGCCGACGACGGTCGCCCCGGCGGCCTCGATGCGCAAGCCGGGCATCGCGTTGACGTCCACGCGGGTCACGGTGAATCCGGGGATGTTCGCGAAACGTACCAGCAGCGACGCCAGGACCTCGGCCCCCACGATCGGTTTCCGCGCTGCCCGGACGATCCCGCCGCCGTCGGCGATCGCGACGACATCGGGAGCGAGGACCTCGAGCAGGCCCTGCAGATCGCCGGTGGACACCGCGGTCAGGAATTTCTCGACGACCACGGCCTGCTCGTCCGGGTCCACCTGCATGCGGGGACGCCGCGCGGTCACGTGTTCCCGGGCCCGGTGCGCGATCTGCCGGACCGCCGCCGGACTCTTGTCGACCGCCCGGGCGATCTCGTCGTACGGGGTGTCGAAGACCTCGCGCAGCACGAACACGGCACGTTCGACGGGGGCGAGCGTCTCGAGCACGGTGAGCATCGCGAAAGAGACGCTCTCGGCGAGTTCGAGGTCCGTCCCGGCGTCGGGTCCGGTGAGCAGCGGTTCGGGAAGCCATTCGCCGATGTAGTCCTCGCGGCGACGCGTCGCTGCCCGCAGATGGTTGAGGGAGAGTCGGGTGACGATCCGGACCAGGTACGCCCGGGCGTCGAGTACCTCGGATGCGTTGACGCCGGCCCACTTCATCCAGGTCTCCTGGACGACGTCCTCGGCGTCGGCGGCGGAGCCGAGCATCTCGTAGGCGACTGTGAACAGCAGGCTGCGGTGGATGACGAACAGGTCGTCGGTCATGCGCTGCCCGACCGGGTGGCGGACGGAGTGGCGAGAGGTTCGAGTCCGCAGCTCGCCGCGTACTCCTGCGATTCGATGCCGAACGCGACGTTGGATCGGGTCGCCGTGTTCGCCAGCGCGATGTACATGGTCAGTTCGACGAGCGCCTCGGCGCCGAGGGCGTCGAGCAACCGTGCCGACAGTTCGTCGCTCACGGTCGGTGGCGTCCGGGTCATCGCCTCGGCGTAGTCCATGACGTCGCGCTCGAGCGGTGAGAACACGTCGGATTCGCGCCACCGGGGCACCTCGCGCACCTTCGCCACGTCGAGTCCCCTATTGCGGGATTCGAAGTAGCCGTAGTCGAGGCAGAAGCCGCATCCGACGAGGCTCGCCACGGCCATGTGCGCGAACGACTTGAGATTCGCGTCGCAGCGATCCCATTTCTGCGCCTTGCGGCCCATGCCGACGCTGAAGTTCATCACTTTCCGGTTGTGCCACAGGACGCCGATGCCGTCGGGCACGTCACCGAGCATCCTGCGCGCCATTCGTGTGACGAGTGCGCCGTAGATTCCGGTCAGCTCTGCTTTGGGGATTCTGGGTTCGCCGGTCATGGTGGGCTCCTCGGGTGCCGGTACAGGGACACCATGTAGACACCGGCCGCGCCCCGCCTGTGACAGCCCGGGATCAGATCATGAATTCAGCGAGGAGCACGCACGTGAGGGTGACGATCGCGACGACGAGGCCGACGAGCAGCGATTCGGTGAGGACGCCCGCGGGCACACCGGCGACGAGCGCCGCGCTTCCGACGGTTCCGGCCACGTGACGGACGCGAGAAATGGGCCGCTCGAGCGGCTGAACCTGATCTGGAGCAGTGGTCATCTGGGCCTGCTTTCGACGCTGAATAATCATCGGCGGGCCGCCCACCCGGCCCTCCGCGGGCACCCCCGGCGCGCCGCACTGCACTCGGACTGCGGACATCGAGAATGCCGAATGCTCTGTGCTGCTTACAGAGTCGGCGTCCACACCGAAATGCTCCCCACTCGCGAACCGGTGACCTGAGGGCCAAAGGCTGCGCGAACGTGTCAATCTTATCCGCTGTGACATACATCTCGCAACGGAACTGTGATCTGCGACATTCCATGGAGGGCTTTGGTCCCCAATCGGAGACCCATTCGCAACACGAAATCCGTTACGGTGCCTAAGTTGTCACCGCACGCGATCGGTGACGGCCCACTGTCCACCGCCGCGGAGTTCGAGGATCCGGTCGTGGAATCCGTCGAGCGTGCTCCGATGACCGACACTCACGATCACCGACTCGGGCAGCGCCTCCCGCAACGTGCGATACAGCGAGTTCTCGAGTCCTTCGTCCACGGCGGCAGTCGCTTCGTCGAGGAACACGATCGCCGGTTCCGCGAGCAGGATGCGCGCGAAGCCGAGGCGCTGCTGCTCCCCGGGCGACAGGATGCGGGTCCAGTCCGCCGGCTCGTCCAGCCGGCCCACCAGGTGCCCGAGTTGGACCCGTTCGAGAACCCGGCGCAGCGCGGCGTCGTCCCTGCCGGTCTCGGCAGCGTCGGCCGGGTCCGGATAGGTGAGTGCGTCGCGCAGCGTACCTAGCGGCATGTAGGGCTGCTGCGACAGGAACAGCGCGTCACCGGCGGGGCGCCCGACCGCGCCGTGCGCGTGCGGCCACAGCCCCGCGACGGTGCGCAGCAGGGTGGTCTTCCCGCTGCCCGACGCACCGCGCACGAGCAGCGCCTCGCCCGGCTCGACGTTCAGCGACAGGTCCGTGACCAGCGGGTCCCCGGCGGGGGTGGTGACGGACAGACCGCTCAGGTCCAGACGCTCCCCCTGCTCGGTCGCGGCGAGCGTGGGCAGCTTCCCGGCTCGATCGGTCGTGTCGAGCAATCCCGTGAGACGGATCGTGGTGGCCCGGAACGCCGCGAAGTCGTCGTAGGACTCACGGAAGAACGACAGCGAATCGTGCACCTGACCGAACGCGTTGGACGTCTGCATCACGTCGCCGAGGGTCACCTGACCGGCGAACAGCCGCGGGCCCTGGACGAGAAACGGGAAGATCACCGAGAGCTGATTGACGGCGAGGTTGAAACCGTTGAACTTCAGGGTCCGGAACACCAGTCGCCACCAGTTGCGGATGACCGCCGAGAATTTCGCGAGCAGGCCACCGCGTTCGACGGGTTCCCCGCGGTAGAACGCGATGGACTCGCCGTACTCGCGCACCCGGACCAGCGCGTAGCGATAGGTCGCGCCGAGTTTCTCGTTGAGGAAGTTCAGCCTGATCAGGGGCCGCCCGATCCAGAACGCGACCGCGGTGGTGACCAGGACGTAGATGAACACGAGAAAGACCATCAGGCGCGGAATCTCGACGCCGAAGAGCGTCATCGGACCGGACAGGTCCCAGAGGATGCCGGTGAAGCTCACGATCGACAGCACCGCGTTGACCGCCCCCATCGACAGGACACGGGTCGTGGTGACGAAATCCGTGATGTCGACCTGGATCCGCTGGTCGGGGTTGTCGACCGGGTCGTCGACGAAACGCTCACGGTAGTAGGCCCCGGAATCGAGCCACCGATCCACGAGCCGTTCGTTCAGGTGGGTACGCCAGTTGATGTCGAGGGTCTGGCTGACGAGATAAACGACGAGGGCGCGCAGCACGTGCACCGTGGCGAGGAGCGCGAAGATTCGCATGAATCGCCAGAACGCCGGTTCGTCGAGATTCTGGATCGCCGTGTAGAAGTCGTTGTACCAGTAGGAGAACAGCACGTTCATCCGCACCGCGAACACCGTCAGGAACAGCACCAACGCGGCCAGGCCGACACCGGCCGTTCCGGTGCGGGGATCGAAATACGACGCCGCGATGCGCCACCATTGGCGTCCCCAGCGGGTGAAGCGCACCAGCGCCGCGATCACGGCGACGGACACGACGAGCGTGATGACGAAGGCCTTCACCGTCCACAGGGCGCTGTCGACGACGACCGTTGACCACTCCACCATTCCGGACCCCCGTTTCATCGACGATCGCCGGGTTCCGGACAAGGATCACCCGCGGCGGCGGGCGGACATGCGGAAATGGGGAATTCTTCGGCAAGGAGTCCGGATCAGCCGATGCCGCGCTGCCGCCGCCGCCATTGCACGGCCGCGGACAACACGCGGATGCCGACGGCGATGAGGATCAGGTTGGCGATCATCTGCACCGAGACCACGACCCGTGCCGGTTGGGTGACGGCGGCGATGTCACCGAAGCCGACGGTCGCGAACACGGTCAGGCAGAAGTAGAGGGCGTCGATCCGGGTCAGTGGCTCGTCGAAGCTGCCGGCGCTCACCACCGACATCCGGAAGTACACCGTCGCGAACAGCATGAGGTAGAACGCGACCACGGTCGTGAGCGCCTCGATCGCCTGCGCCCCGGGATATTCGGAGGCCATGATCCGGCGGAGCTGCCACCAGCCCAGGGCGACGACCACGAGAAGCCCTGCGGCAAGCGCCACCGCGGCGGACAGGTCGCCGACGTGGTCGAGGGGCACGAGGAAGTAGACGAGCAGCAACCCCACCGTGGTCAGGGACGGACGAGCCAGGGCGTAGAAGACGATCCGCCACCGGTCCCGTCGCGACAGCGGTTCGGGTCGACCGGAAGCGTCGTCCGGCGGGCTCGGCGACCCTGCCGCTTCGACCATGGCGCCACCTGATTTCCGCGAGCGTGGGTGACCAGCAACGCAACGGATTCAGGGTAGGCGACTCCCCGGCACCTGGTAGCGGTGTCGAGGAAACCCTGGGAAATGCGCTCGCGACGGGTCTTCGCTGATCAACCCGATCGAATGCCGCCACCGGAAATCGACCTGTTCCTCCAGCGCGGACGATAGCGTCGACTCAACCGTGAACGGGGTGTCGCCGACCGCACCGGAGGGAGCGAGAATTGACCGAGATCGAGGGAATTCGCCCGGACGTGCCGCCGAGCGGCCCGGGCTGCGTGGACTGCGACTCGGACGGCGGGTGGTGGGTGCATCTGCGGCGCTGCGCCGAGTGCGGGAACATCGGTTGCTGCGACTCATCACCGGGACAACACGCGACGGCGCACGCCGCTGCGAGCGGGCACCCTTTCATCCAGAGCTACGAACCCGGTGAGGACTGGTTCTGGAACTACCGGACCGAGCAGATGTACGAGGGGCCGGAGTTGGCACCGCCGCGACATCATCCTCTAGACCAACCCGTCCCCGGCCCCGCGGGCAGGGTCCCGGCGGACTGGGAATCCCGCATCCACTAACGCCTGGTCGTGCGCGGTTTCGGTGGCCACAGCTACCGGAACCACGCACGAGCGCGGGGGTCAGGGGGTGGACCCACGCAGAGCGGGTGAGTTCAACAGGCCCGCGTGGTACCGCTCGGTCACGTTCGGATGGGCGCGCAGCCGGGACTTGAGCGCGTTCAGGCCGTACACCGAATGCAGGGTGCCGCCGTGTTCGTCGGTGCCGACGCCGCGGGCGTTCGCCGCGAGCTCGGGCGGCAGCGGGACGGTCGGCAGTTCCTTGTCGAGCCCGGGGTTGAGGAAGAAGGGCAGCGAGATCCGGTCGGTGCCGGGTTCCGGCGGCAACACCCGGTGCGCGGTGGCCTCGAGGTAACCGCCGGTGGCCAGTTCGAGCAGTTCCCCGATGTTGACGATGAAGCAGCCCGGTTGCGGAGCCACGTCGATCCAGGTGCCGTCGCGGTCGACCTGGAATCCGGTGCTGCCCGGTTCCGGATACAGCAGGGTGAGGACGCCGACGTCTTTGTGGCTGCCGACGCCCTGCCCGGTGACCGACCGGTCGTGACCGGGATACCGGACGATCTTGAGCAGCGGATCGGGATCGGCGAAGGCGTCGTCGAAGAAGTCGGCGGGGGCACCGAGCGACTCCGCCCAGGCGCGCAGCAGGACGATCCCGACGGCCTGCGCCTGGTCGATCCACCGCAGCGCGAGCTCCCGCAGCTCGGGCAGCTGCGCCGGCCACAGGTTCGGACCGTGCAGCACCTCCCACGGCTTCGCAGGATCGATCTCGGTGACGGCCGCACGTTCGGGCCCGATGTCGATCTGCTCGCGCCAGTCGACGTAGCCCTGGGTGCGTTCCCCACCGATGCGGGTGTAGCCGCGGAACTGCGGCGAATGCGAGTTCTCGATCTCGAGTTTCGCGGCATCGGGCAACGCGAAGAACGCGCGGGCCGCGGTGATGAGGTCCGCGGCGAGCGCCGGATCGATGCCGTGGCCGGCCAAGTGGAAGAACCCGATCTCGTGGGTCACCGTGCGGAGCCGGGTGAGCAGATCCGCGCGGGCCTCGGCTCCGCGGTCGAGGTCCGCGAGGTCGATCACGGGCAGCGTGGTGGTCGCCGACATGACGTTGAGTCCTTTCCGAAGCCGCACGAGTACGCGACCCCGATTCGAGCAACAGCAGCCGAACTCGGGACATTCCGCGGGTCGGGGGCGGTCACGGCTCCACGGCGTCCCGGCCGCGAGGTGTCGCCACCGCCGCCGCGATCGCGGCCACAGCGATCGTGACGAGCGCCCCCAGAACCAGGGCGGCGGCGTCGGCCCGCGACAGCAGGCCCCCGGCGAGGCCGATCGCGACCGCCGCCAGCGGGATCCCCAGCTGGGTCGCCGACAGCGCGCCGAGCGCGACCGGCTGACCGGTGACGCGCGGCACGAGGTGCACGAGCACCGCGACCGCGCCGAGCGCCAGGCCCAGCCCGATCCGGGACGGATCCTCCGCCAGCGCCCGGACGTCGATGGACGCCCCGATCCACACGTAGAAGACGGGGGCGAAGAACCCTTCGGTGACCGCGAACAGCTGGCCGGCGAGCCGCCGCGGTTCCCCGACCCCGGCGACCGCGAGCCCGAGCGCGAACCCGGCGAGCATCACCGACACGTGCGTCCACACCGCGAGGGCACCGAGCCCGAACAGCACCGCCAGGCTTACCCGCAGTTCGACGGCGAGCTTGCGGTCCTTGGACACGTTGTGGACGCGGCGCTGCACGCCGGTGCGGTCCAGCTGCCGTAGCACGAGGAACACCACCGCCGCGCACGCGATCACCGCGAGCGAGCCGAGCCCGGCGCGCAGCGCTGCGGGCGGGTCGATGACGAGCGGCAACGCGACGATGCAGACGGTGTCGGCGACCGCGACCTGCACGAGCAGCGCCAGCAGTTCGTGCCCGCCGATTTCGGACGCGTCGACGATCGGCAGAACCAGCGCCGCCGACGACGACGCCAGCAGCACCGCGAACAGCGCCGCGTGCGGCGCATCGAACAGCCACGCGAGCCCCGCCCCGGCGGGCACTGCGACCGCACCGACGAGCGCGGCCCGCGCGATCCCCCGCCGCAGCGCCGGACGCAGCCGGGCGTCGCGGATCGGCACGTGGGTGCCGGCGAGGAACATCACCAGCGCGAAACCCACCTGCGCGACCGCGTCGAGGGTCGGTTCACTCGCGTCGATCCAGCCCAGGCCGCTGACTCCGACGACGACCCCGGCGAGTAACTCGCCGAGCACGAGGGGCAACCGGACACCGCTGCGGGCCGCGGGCAGCGACCCGACGATCGCGATCACCATGACGAGCGCGAGGCTCGCGAACATCGCCGCTACCGCCCGTTCAGCGCCGGGACGGGAAGTGCTTGATGATCCCTTCCTGGACCACGGTGGCGACGAGTTCGCCGTCCAGATTGAAGTAGCGGCCGGTGGCCAGGCCGCGCGATCCGGCGGCGACCGGGGATTCGGTGGCGTACAGGTGCCACTGGTCGAACCGCGGCGGCCGATGGAACCAGATGGAGTGGTTCGCGGTCGCCGCGAAGATCCGGTCCAGACCCCAGGACAGTCCGTGCGTGGTGAGGATCGAATCGAGGACGGTGGTGTCGGAGCTGTAGCCGAGCGCGGCGACGTGCAGCAGCGGATCGTCCGGCAGTTCCCCGTCGGTGCGCATCCACACCCGGTTGTGGTTGAGCTTCTCGCCGGTGCCCTTGAGGATCCACGCGGGATCGTTCGCGTACCGCATGTCGATGGGTTTGAGGGCGTTCACGAAGCCGGGCAGGTGCTCCTCGTAGCCTTCGAGATGGTCACCGATGGGCGGCAGCGCCTCCGGGTACGGCACCTCGGGGACCGTCACCGCGTGTTCGAGTCCCTTGCCCCATTTCTGGTAGGCCGCGAGCATGACGAACAGTTCCTCGTCGCCCTGATAGGCGGTGACCATGCGATTGGCGAAGTCGCGCCCGTCCCGGTGCCGCGCGACCCGGTATTCGATGGGTTCCTCGACGTTGCCACCGCGGATGAAGTGGGCGTTGAGCGCGTGGATCGGCCGGTCACCGGTGGTGCGGCCGGCGGCGACGAGCGCCTGTGCCACGAGCTGTCCGCCGAAGGTCCGCAGACCGGTCTGCGGCGGGTGTGCTCCACGGAAAACGTCCTCCTCGGTCTGCTCGAGATCGAGCAGACCGAGGAGGACGTCGAGGTCCGTCGCCTCGATACCTGTCAACGAGTGTCCTTCTCCCCCAGCCTGTGCACGTGGATCAGGTTCGTCGAGCCGGAACGTCCCGGAGGGGCACCGGCCACGATCACCACGAGGTCGCCACGCTGGTAGCGACCCAACGACAGTAGCGCCGCGTCGACCTGTTCGACCATCTGATCGGTGGTCTGCATCGGTTCGACGGAGAACGTCTCGGTACCCCAGGTCAGCGCGAGCTGATTGCGGATGGCAGGGACCGGGGTGAACGCGAGCAGCGGCAGGTGGGTGTGCAGGCGCGCGAGCCGGCGCACGGTGTCGCCGGACTGGGTGAACGCGACCAGGGCCTTGGCATCGAGGCGCTCGCCGATGTCGCGGGCCGCGTAGGAGATGACACCGCGCTTGGTGCGGGGCACGTGGGTCAGGGCGGGCACCTCCGTCGAATCGGACTCGACGGCCGCGATGATGCGGGCCATCGTCCGGACCGTCTCGACGGGGAACTTGCCGACCGAGGTTTCGCCGGAGAGCATCACCGCGTCGGCGCCGTCGAGCACCGCGTTGGCGACGTCGGAGGCCTCGGCGCGGGTGGGCCGCGAGTTCTCGATCATCGACTCGAGCATCTGCGTGGCGACGATGACCGGCTTGGCGTTCTCGCGGGCGATCTGGATCGCCCGCTTCTGCACCAGCGGCACCTCTTCGAGCGGCAGTTCGACGCCGAGGTCGCCGCGGGCGACCATCACCGCATCGAACGCGAGGACGACGGCTTCGAGGTTCTCGATCGCCTCGGGCTTCTCGAGCTTGGCGATGACCGGGACCCGGCGGCCGACACGGTCCATCACCTCGTGCACGAGTTCGATGTCGGCGGGCGAACGCACGAACGACAGGGCGATGAAGTCGACACCGAGCCGCAGCGCGAATTCGAGGTCCTCGATGTCCTTCTCGGACAGGGCGGGCACGGAGATGTTCATCCCCGGCAGCGACACGCCCTTGTTGTTGCTGACCGGTCCGCCTTCGGTGACGCGGCAGACGACGTCGTTGCCCTCGACCGCTTCGACGACGAGCCCGACCTTGCCGTCGTCCACGAGCAGACGGTCGCCGGGGACGGCGTCCTGCGCGAGTTCCTTGTACGTCGTCGAGACCCGGTCGTGGGTGCCGTCGACGTCGTCGACGGTGATCCGCACGACCTCACCGTTGGCCCATTCGGTGCGGCCTTCGGTGAAGCGGCCGAGGCGGATCTTCGGTCCCTGCAGGTCGGCGAGGATGCCCACGGCGTGTCCGCTGGCTTCGGCCGCCGCGCGGACCCGGTTGTAGTGGGCCTCGTGCTCCGAGTGTTCTCCGTGGCTGAAGTTGAGTCGGGCCACGTCCATGCCGCCTGCGACGAGTTCCTTGAGGACCTCGGGGTCGGCGGTGGCGGGGCCCATGGTGCAAACGATCTTGGTGCGTCGGGTCACGGGTCGAGCCTAGTCCCCCGGCAGCGGGGTGACGACCGCGGTTGGAGGGCGCTGGAACCCAACTCGCGCGTAACTTACGACAACCCGCCGCACGGGACGGGTAGCGCGCTGCTCGTGTGAATTGCGCCACCCCTGGCGGCACTCGATTCGGTGCCTGTGGTTCCGGCCGATGCCCTCAGCCCGTGGTCAGCACTCGCGAATCCGGGGTGACCGGTGCGGGCAACCGGGACCGGCCGGTCAGGTAGGTGTCGACGCCGCGCGCGGCCGCGCGGCCCTCGGCGATCGCCCACACCACGAGCGAGGCGCCGCGGTGCGCGTCTCCGCACACGAACACTCCCGGTTCGTCGGTCTGCCAGTCGGCGCCGCAGTCGAGGGTGCCGCGTGCGGTGGTCGCGGGGCCGTCGTCGACCAGCCTTCCGGGTCGCACCCCGTCGAATCCGATGGCGAGCAGCGCGAGATCGCACGGGATCTCGAATTCCGGGCCCACCCGGGTGCGGTGTGCGTCGACCTCGGCGACCACCAGTGCCCGCAGCCGGCCGTGGTCGTCGCCGACGAACCGTTGCACGCCGACCTCGAAGCGTCGTTCGCCGCCTTCGGCGTGCGCCGGCGTGGTGCGCAGCACCCACGGGACGAGCGGCCACGGACTGCGGTTCTCGTCGCGGGTGTCGGGGGGCCGGACGCGGTAGTCGAGCTGGGTGATCGACGCGGCGCGGTGGCGGTGCGCGGTGCCGAGGCAGTCGGCGCCGGTGTCGCCGCCACCGATTATCACGACCCGGCGTCCAGCCGCGTGGATCGGGGTGGGGCCGTCGCCTTCGCAGTCGTGGTTGGCCGCGACCAGGTAGTCCATGGCCTGGTGCACGCCGGACAGGTCACGGCCGGGCAGGTCCATGTCGCGGGTGGCGCCCGCGCCGACCGCGAGGACCACCGCGTCGAAGTCGGCGCGCAGGCGGGCGAGGGTGGGGTCGGTGCCGACCTCACAGCCGGTGCGGAACCGGGTGCCTTCGGCGCGCAGTTGCGCGATACGACGGTCGATCAGCGCCTTGTCCATCTTGTAGGCCGGGATGCCGTAGCGGAGCAGCCCGCCGAGCCGGTCGTCGCGTTCGAACACCGTCACGGCGTGTCCGGCGCGGGTGAGCTGCTGCGCGGCGGCCAGCCCCGCCGGACCGGAGCCGACGACCGCGACCGAGCGTCCGGTGCGGTGCCGCGGCGGTTGCGGGGTGACGGTGCCGTCGGCGAAGGCGTGGTCGGCGATGGCCATTTCGATCTTCTCGATGGTGACGGCCGCGGCGGGATCGGACAGCGCCAACACGCAGGCCGATTCGCACGGCGCCGGGCAGATGCGCCCGGTGAACTCGGGGAAGTTGTTGGTCGCGTGCAGGCGGCGGGAGGCCTCGGCCCACAGGTCACGGCGCACCAGATCGTTCCATTCCGGGATGAGGTTGCCGAGCGGGCATCCGGCGCTGCCGGAGTGACAGAACGGGATGCCGCAGTCCATGCAGCGGGTGGCCTGGTCGCGGATGAGGCGGTCGTGTTCGGCGGCTGCGATCGGCACGGCGATCTCCGCCCAGTCGCGGGTGCGCTCCCCGACCGGCCGGTGCGGGGGTTCGATCCTGCGGTACCGCAGGAAGCCGCGCGGGTCAGCCACCGCCGGCTCCTGCGGTGGCGGGTTCGCTGCGCTGCTCGGCGGCCCGCACCCGCGCGTAGTCGACCGGCAGGATCGTGGTGAATCGCGCTGCGGCGCAGGGCCAGTGGACGAGCAGTGCGGCGGCGATCGGGGATCCGGTGCGGTCGCGGTGGGCGGCCAGCAGTTTCCGCAGCGGCTCGAGGTCGCCGGGTTCGACCGCGGTCAGGTGCACCGAGTCCCGGTTGACACGGACCGGGGCGAGGTCGAGCACGTGCGCGAGACCACCGGACATGCCGGCGGCGAGGTTGCGCCCGGTGGCGCCGAGGATCACCACCCTCCCACCGGTCATGTATTCGCACGCGTGGTCGCCGGCGCCCTCGCACACGGCGTCGGCGCCGGAGTTGCGCACCGCGAAGCGTTCGCCGACGCGTCCGCGCAGGAACACCTCCCCGCTCGTCGCGCCGTACAGCAGGGTGTTGCCGGCGATGATCTGCGTGTGCGCCGCGAAGTGGGCGGTCGGGTCGGGTCGCACGACGACACGTCCGCCGGACAGCCCCTTGGCGACGTAGTCGTTGGCGTCGCCGGTGACGGTGATCGTGATGCCGGGCGGGAGGAACGCACCGAGGGACTGGCCGGCGCTGCCGCGCAACTCGACGCGGACGGTGTCGTCGGGCAGGCCGGCCCGCCCGTGGCGGGCGGCGATCTCGGCGCCGAGCCGGGTACCGACGGTGCGGTCGGTGTTGCGCACGCGCGCCTCGATCCGCACCGGGCGGGAGCCGGTGAGGGCATCGGCGGCCGCGGAGATGAGACGGTCGTCGAGGGTCTCGCCGGCCGGGGGCGCGGCGGGCCGGGTGCGGCGGCGCTGCGGCGGCCCGCCGCTCGCGTCGACCGGCGGCACGAACAGCGGCGAGAGGTCCAGTCCGGCGGCGCGCCAGTGCGCGAGGGCGGCGGTGGGTTCGAGCAGATCGACGCGGCCGATCGCGTCGTCGAGGCTGCGCAACCCGAGTTCGGCGAGGCGGCGGCGCACGTCCTCGGCGACGAAACGGAAGAACTGTTCGACGTATTCGGTTCTGCCGGTGAACTTTTCGCGCAGCTCCGGATTCTGGGTGGCGATCCCGACGGGACAGGTGTCGAGGTGGCAGACCCGCATGAGGATGCAGCCGAGCACGACGAGCGGCGCGGTCGCGAAGCCGTATTCCTCGGCACCGAGCAGCGCCGCGACGAGCACGTCGCGGCCGGTGCGCAGCCCGCCGTCGCATTGGACGGTGATGCGGTCGCGCAGGCCACCGAGCACGAGGGTCTGCTGGGTTTCGGCGAGCCCGATCTCCCACGGGGTGCCCGAGTGGGCGAGCGCGGTGAGCAACGCCGCGCCGGTGCCCCCGTCCTGGCCGGAGATCAGCACCACGTCGGCGTGCCCCTTCGCGACACCGGCCGCGACGATGCCGACCCCGACACCGCTGACGAGTTTGACGTGGATGCGGGCCCGCGGGTTGGCGCAGCGCAGGTCGTGGATGAGCTGGGCGAGATCCTCGATCGAATAGATGTCGTGGTGCGGTGGCGGCGAGATCAAGCCGACCCCGGGGGTGCTGTGCCGGGTGCGGGCGATCCACGGATACACCTTTCCGCCGGGAAGTTGCCCTCCCTCACCGGGTTTCGCTCCCTGCGCCATCTTGATCTGCAGGTCGGTGGCGTCGGCCAGGTACTCGGCGGTGACCCCGAATCGTCCGCTGGCGATCTGCTTGACCGCACTGCGGCGCAGCGGATCCCCGAGCCGGTCCGGGTCCTCCCCGCCCTCCCCGGAGTTCGAACGTCCCCCGATCCGGTTCATCGCCACCGCGAGGGCCGTGTGCGCCTCGGCGGAGATCGATCCGTAGCTCATTGCGCCGGTGGCGAATCGGGTGAGGATCCGTTCCACGGGTTCGACCTGCTCGACGGGGATCGGCGGATGCACGCCGGCGCGGAAGCCCAGCAGTCCGCGCAGGGCACCCCCGGCCGCGGCGAGCCGGTCGACCTCGTCGCTGTAGCGGGCGAAGATGTCGGCCCGGCCGCTGCGGGTGGCGTGCTGCAGCAGGAACACCGTCTCGGGTGTGAACAGGTGCGGCTCCCCGTCGCGGCGATAGCGGTAGACACCACCACTGTCGAGTTCCTGTGTGCCCGAATCGGATTCGTCGTAGGCGGCGGAGTGCCGTGCGCGTGCGTCGTCGGCGAGGTCGCTCAGCGAGGCTCCACCGATCCGCGAGGCCGTGCCGGGCAGGTACACGTCGATCACGTCGCGGCCCAGCCCGACCGCCTCGAAGGTCTGCGCCCCGACGTACGAGCCGAGCACGGAGATACCCATCTTCGACATCACCTCGAGCACCCCCGCGACCAGCGCGTGCCGGTAGTTGGCGGCGGCGGTGTCCGGATCGTCACCGGCAGCGGCGGCGAGCGCCCGGACGGTGTCGAACGCCAGGTACGGGCACACCGCGGAGGCCCCGAAACCGAGCAGGGCGGCGACGTGGTGCACCTCGCGGGCGTCGCCGGTTTCGACGAGCAGGCCCACGCGGGTCCGGCGACCGGTCCGGATCAGGTGGTGGTGCACCGCGGAAACCGCGAGCAGCGACGGGATCGGAACCGCGTCCGGTCCGGCGCCGCGGTCGGTGACGACGAGCAATCCGAACCCGGAGTCGACGGCGGTGTCCGCGGCCCGGCACAGGGCGGCGAGGCCGGCGGCGAGGGCCTCACCCGACGGTCCGTCGGCGGAGAAGTGGGTCGGCAGCACCCGTGTCGCGAGCGCGGGGTGCGGTCCGTCCGCGGTGAGGGTGCGGACCGTGTCGAGGTCGTCGGCGGTGAGCACCGGGCCGGGCAGCAGCAACCGGCGGCACGAATCCGGTGAGCAGGCGAGCAGGTTGTCCTCGGGTCCGACGGCGACGGCGGTGGTGGTGACGATGCGTTCGCGGATCGAATCCAGCGGCGGGTTGGTGACCTGCGCGAACATCTCGGTGACGTAGTCGTAGAGCAGGCGCGGTCGCGGGGACAGCACCGCCGGTGGGGTGTCGTTGCCCATCGATCCCAGGGGTTCGCGGCCGGTGCCGGCCATCGGGGCGAGCAGCACGTCGAGATCCTCGCGGGTGTAGCCGAACAACCGATGCGCCTGCGGGGTCGCGGTGCACGGGCCGGGGCGGGTGTCCGGGCGCGGCAGGTCGGCGAGGGCGACCTGGCCGACGCGGAGCCAGTGCCGGTAGGGGTGGGTGCGGGCGAGCCCGGCCAGCAGCTCGTCGGAGGGCACGACGCGCCCGGCGCCGGTGTCGACGAGGAACATCCGGCCCGGTTCCAGCCGGCCCTTCTCGACGATCTGGTCGGGCGGCAGGTCCAGTACCCCGGATTCGCTGCCGAAGACGACCCGGTCGTCGAGGGTGCGCCACCAGCGGCCCGGCCTGAGCCCGTTGCGGTCGAGGACCGCGCCGAAGACGCGGCCGTCGGTGAACGGCAGGCACGCCGGTCCGTCCCAGGCCTCGAGGAGCGCGGCGTGGAACTCGTGGAATCCGCGGCGCCGGGCGTCGATCGTGGGATCGTTCTCCCACGCGGGCGGAATCATCATGCTCACCGCGTGCGGCAGCGACCGGCCCGACAGATGCAGCAGCTCGAGCACCTCGTCGAGCGTCGCCGAATCCGACCCGCCCGGGCTGCAGATCGGGAACAGCCGGGTGAGGTCGCCCGCGACCCGCGGGGTGCGCAGCGCCGGCTCGCGGGCCCGCATCCGATTCCTGTTTCCCCGGATGGTGTTGATCTCGCCGTTGTGCGCGCTGTAACGGAACGGCTGCGCGAGCGTCCACGACGGAAACGTGTTGGTCGAGTAGCGGCTGTGCACCAGGGCGATCGCGCTGGCGCAGCGCGGGTCGCGCAGATCCGGGTAGAACCGGGCCAGTTGCTCGGCGGTGAGCATGCCCTTGTAGACGATCGTGCGCGCGGACAGCGACGGGAAGTACACCGCCGGTGCGTCGGGTCCGGGCCGCTCGGCGCGGCGGCGCAGCGGGTAGACGAGTCGATCGAGATCGAGTCCGCCCGGCCGGACCCCCGCGACAGCAGGTGCGGCGACGAACAACTGGTCGATGTGCGGGCGGCACCCGTCCGCGGTGACGCCGATCCCGGCGCGTTCGGGTTCGACCGGCGTCGGACGCCAGCCGAGGACCTCCAGGTGTTCGGCAACGGCGAGATCCTCGATGCGCCGGCGGGCGCGCGCCCGGTCGTCCGGATCGCGGGGCAGGAAGCACAGACCGGTCGCATATCGGCCGGGAGGGGGCAGCGGAAAGTCGGTGACCGCGTCGAACAGCGCCGCGGGGACCGCGAGGGTGATGCCGGCGCCGTCGCCGGTGGCCGGTTCGCGCCCGCACGCCCCGCGATGAGCGAGGTTCTGCAGCGCGCGGATCGCGTCGACGACGACGTCGTGACCGGCGCGGCCCTGGATGTCGACGATCGCGGCGACCCCACACGAGTCCGATTCCAGCGCCGGGTCGTACAGGCCGCGAGCGTCGGGAATCGAGGAGTACAGCACTGCTGTCACCTCCACCGGGGCGGACGGTGCGGGGGTGACGCGTCGCGCGTCGAGGCGGCGACCCCGGAGGGTCGCCACCACGGGCGGTGCAGTGGCGGGGATGGGCCGATCGGCTCCGCCCGGGAATGCCGGGGATCGTGGCCCGCGGGCGTCAGTTTACGCGCGGAGGGCCCGGCTGCGCGAGCATGCGCAGCCGGGCCCTCCGCGAGAAGACGTGGCTTGTTCGGGTACCGCGATCAGGGCTGCAGCGGCCGGTTGTGCTCGTCCCGAACCTTGCCGGTGAGCATCATGATGCCGTCGATCAACGGCCAGATGCCACCGAGGCCGCAGGTCAGCCACACCACTGCGATCTGCGCGATCGCCAGGCCCGGCTGGTTGAGATAGAACCGGCCGGCGCCGAACGCACCGAGGAGGATCTCGAGCAGACCCGCGGTCATCCGCGACTTGTCCGAGTACGGCTCGCCGGTGAGCGGATCACGACCGTACGGCGCCGACGGGTCGGCGAAGCCGTAGCCGGGCGTTCCACCCGGGCCGTAGCCGGGGGCGGCGGCACCGTAACCGGGCGCGGCACCGTAGGGCTGCGGCGGCGGAGGCGGGGTCGGTCCCCCGAATCCTCCCGGTGCGCCGTAACCGGACTGGTCGCCCATCGGGTACTGCGGGTTCGGGGTGCCGTAGACGGGACCGGCCGGACCGCCGGGCTGCTGCGGCGCCGACGAGTAGTCGGACGGCGGCGGGTAGCTGGGCGTGGTGCCCCAGCCCGGGCCGTTGCCGATGCCCGAGTAGGTGTCCCAGCCCGGGCCGGCGGTTCCCGGGGACGCTGCCGTGGACTCGGAGGTCTGCGGCGGCTCCGAGAGAGATGCCTGCGCGGTCGCGTCGTAGTCGAACCCGGGTCCGAAGTTCGGGTTCGACTGCGCGTCCGCTGGGTCGGATGCTTTCTTGCCGAAATCGATCGGGCGGCCCGAATTCGGGTCGGAAGCAGCCGGATCCGGTGTTGTCACTGGTGATCCCCCTCGTGGTCGATGTGTGTGTCAGACCTTACCGGCGCTTGCTCCCGGGTTCGGTTCAGGCAGGGGTCAGCGGTCCGCCGTCTTCGACCCGCCGGCCTCCTCGACCGGCTTCTCGGTTGACTTCTCGTCCGCTGGCTCGGCGTCGGCCGTCTTGTCGTCGGCCTGCTTGTCGTCGCCCTCCTGCGGGTCCTCATCGCCCTTCGCGACCGCGCTGTTACCGGCGGTCACAGCACCGTCGGTCCCGTCTTCGGAGTGCCGGGTCCGGGTCGACTTCAGCTCCTCGGGCGCCTCCCGGCCCTTGCGGGCGAAGACGAAGTACGCGACTGCGAGCGCGAACACGATGCCGGAGGTGAACGAGTTGATGCGGATGCCCGCGATCTGGGTGGCGGCGTCGCTGCGCATCAGTTCGATCCAGAACCGGCCCAGGCAGTACCCGGCGACGTAGAGGGCGAACAGCCGGCCGTGCCCGATCCGGAAGCGGCGGTCCACGACGACGAGCAGCACGACGATCAGCACGTTCCACAGCAGTTCGTACAGGAACGTGGGGTGCACCACCGAGGCGACCTGCCCGGTGGAGACGCCGTCGATCAGGCCGGGCGACACCTGACCGGCGTCGTTGCGGCGTTCGTAGATCTCGAGGCCCCACGGAAGCGTCGTCTCGCGACCGTACAGTTCCTGGTTGAACCAGTTGCCGAGCCGGCCGATGGCCTGGGCGAGCAGGATCGCGGGCGCCAGGGCGTCCCCGAACGCGGGCAGCGGGATTCCACGGCGGCGGCAGCCGATCCAGGCGCCGACCGCGCCGAACGCGACGGCACCCCAGATCCCGAGACCGCCCTCCCAGATCTTCAGGGCGTCGATCGGATCGGCGCCGTCGCCGAAGTACTTCCGCCAGTCGGTGGCGACGTGGTAGAGCCGGCCGCCGATCAGGCCGAACGGCACCGCCCACACGGCGATGTCGAGGACGGTGCCCTTCTCGCCGCCGCGCGCGACCCAGCGCCGGTCACCCCACACGATCGCGACGACGATGCCGACGATGATGCACAGGGCGTAGGCACGCAGGGCCACCGGCCCGAGATACCAGACGCCCTGTGGGGGCGAGGGAAGATAGGCGAGGAACGTGGTCGTGTCGGTCACGGTGCCACGGTAGCCGAGCGCACTCCCTTCGCGAGATCGCGTGTCAGCTCGAGCAGCGCGTCGCGGCCCTGAGCGGCGGCGGTGACGAGCGCGGAACCGACGATGACGCCGTCGGCGTATCCGGCGATCTCCGCGGCCTGGGCGCCGTTGCGGACACCGAGACCGACCCCGACCGGGATGTCGGAGTGGGCCCGCACCCGCGCGACGAGCTCCGGTGCGCGGTTGTCGACGTTGTCGCGGGCACCGGTGACGCCCATCGTCGACGTCGCGTAGACGAACCCGCGGCAGTTGTCGAGGGTCATCGCGAGCCGCTCGTTGGTCGACGACGGGGCGACGAGGAAGATGCGGCCGAGCCCGTACTTGTCGGACGCGGCGATCCAGTCGGCGGCCTCGTCGGGGATCAGGTCCGGGGTGATGATGCCGAGCCCGCCCGCCGCGGCGAGGTCGCGCGCGAAGTTCTCGACGCCGTACTTGAGGACGAGGTTCCAGTAGGTCATGACGACGGCGGCGCCACCGGCGTCGGTGACCGCCTTCACCGCCGGGAACACGTCCCGCACGCGCACACCGGCGGCGAGCGCCGCGTTGGCGGCGTTCTGGATGGTGGTGCCGTCCATGACGGGATCGCTGTAGGGGATGCCGACCTCGACGAGGTCGCAGCCGCCCTCCACGAGCGCGGTGACGGCCTCTATGGACTTCTCGACCGTGGGGTAGCCGACCGGCAGGTAACCGACGAGCGCGGCGCGCTTCTCGGCGCGGCAGGTCGCGAAGATGGCGGAGAGGCGTTCGTGCGGTGCGCTCACTGCGCGGCTCCTTCGGTGTCGGTGCTGTCGGAGGGCAGGTAGCCGAACCACTTGGCGGCGGTGTCGACGTCCTTGTCGCCGCGGCCCGAGATGTTCACCAGGATGATCGCTCCCTCGCCGAGTTCGCGGCCGAGTTTCAGCGCCCCGGCGACCGCGTGGGCCGATTCGATGGCGGGGATGATGCCCTCGGTGCGGCTCAGCAGCTTGAACGCGTCCATCGCCTCGGTGTCGGTGGCCGACCGGTATTCGGCGCGGCCGGTGTCGGCGAGCCACGAATGTTCCGGTCCCACACCGGGATAGTCGAGACCCGCGGAGATCGAGTGCGATTCGATGGTCTGGCCGTCCTCGTCCTGCAGCAGGTACGAGTACGCGCCGTGCAGGGCGCCGTGGGTGCCGCCGCCGATGGTCGCGGCGTGCCGTCCGGTTTCGACGCCGTCGCCGCCGGCCTCGATGCCGACGAGCTTGACGGACGGGTCGTCGATGAACGGGTGGAAGATGCCGATGGCGTTGGAACCACCACCGACGCAGGCGACGACCGCGTCGGGCAGGCGACCGGTGTGGGCCTGCACCTGGGCGCGCGCCTCGAGGCCGATGATGCGCTGGAAGTCGCGGACCATCGCCGGGAACGGGTGCGGCCCGGCGGCGGTGCCGAAGCAGTAGTAGGTGTTGTCGGCGTTGGTGACCCAGTCGCGCATCGCCTCGTTGATGGCGTCCTTGAGGGTGCGCGAGCCGGTCTTGGCGGCGATGACCTCGGCACCGAGCAGGCGCATGCGCGCCACGTTCAGGGCTTGCCGCTGGGTGTCGACCTCACCCATGTAGACGAGGCATTCGAGGCCGAGCAGGGCGCACGCGGTCGCGGTGGCGACACCGTGCTGACCGGCGCCGGTCTCGGCGATGACGCGGGTCTTGCCCATGCGCTTGGCGAGCAGGGCCTGCCCCAGCACGTTGTTGATCTTGTGGGAGCCGGTGTGGTTGAGGTCTTCGCGCTTGAGGAGCAGGCGCGCGCCGCCGGCGTGTTCGCTGAGCCGGGTGGCCTCGTAGACCGGTGACGGCCGGCCCGTGTAGTCGCGCTGGAGACGATCGAGCTCGGCGAGGAAACCGGGGTCGGTGCGTTCCTTCTCGTAGGCGGCGGTGACCTCTTCGATGACGGCCATGAGCGCCTCGGGCAGGTAGCGGCCACCGAAGACCCCGAAGTGCCCCTTGGCGTCCGGTTCGTGCGCGGTGGGGACAGACACGGCTTCGCTCATGACGGGAAGGCCGCGGCCCTTGGCCGAGAGGACGGAATCGTCTGCAGTCACGTGTCCAGTCTGCCCCACCATCGCACCCGCCGTGCCGTCGGGTCACCCGCGCAGTTCGCGGTGCGTCGTCGGCCGAAGACGTCCGCGCGCACCGGTATCCGCCGACGACGCGGACAGCCGCGCAGTGAGGACACTGCGCGGCTGTCTGATCGTCGTTCGGAGGGTCCGGTCGGTCAGCGTGCCGGCTTCGGGCAGGACGGATGCGTACCCACGGTGACCAGTTCGGCGACCGCCTGGCGGGGGTCGCCGCTCGTCACGAGACCCTCACCGACGAGCACGGCGTCGGCACCGGCACCGGCGTACGCCAGCAGGTCCGCCGGGCCCCGCACACCGGACTCGGCGATCTTGAGGACGTCGCTGGGCAGGCCCGGCGCGATCCGCGCGAACGTGCCCTTGTCGACCTCGAGGGTCTTGAGGTTGCGGGCGTTGATCCCGATGACGGTCGCGCCGGCCTCGAGAGCGCGGGTCGCCTCCTCCTCGGTGTGCGCCTCGACGAGCGCGGTCATGCCGAGCGATTCGACACGGTCGATGAGGGAGGTGAGCACGGGCTGTTCGAGCGCGGCGACGATCAGCAGCACGAGATCGGCGCCGTGCGCGCGGGCCTCGTGGATCTGGTACGGGCCGACGATGAAGTCCTTGCGCAGCACCGGGATCCGCACGGCGCGGCGGACCGCGTCGAGGTCGGCGAGGCTGCCGTGGAAGCGGCGTTCCTCGGTGAGCACGCTGATCACGCGTGCTCCCCCGGCCTCGTAGGCCTTGGCGAGTTCGGCCGGATCGGCGATGTCGGCGAGTGCGCCCTTCGACGGGCTGGCCCGCTTGACCTCGGCGATGACGGCGATCCCGGGCTCGCGCAGCGCAGCCTTCGCATCGATCGGCGGGGGTGCGGCGGCAGCGGCGGCCTTGACGGTGTCGAAGTCGACGACCGCCTCTCGGGCGGCGACGTCGGCGCGCACCCCTTCGAGAATCGAGTCGAGAACTGTCATGGCTCGAGTCCTTTCCGCACCCTTGTCAATCCCCCTGTGACGAAGCTCATCAGGTTCCTGAAGCCTAGTGGGCCGCTCCACAGCGGTCAGCGGCGGGTACCCGAATCGTCGCCGTCTTCGCCGTCACGAGGCGGCTTGCGGGTGGCGTCCGGGGCGGGATCGGCGTCGAGCGTCGGGTCCTCCCCCGCATCCAGGGCATCCCACAGGGCGCGTTCGGTGACCGGTTCGTCGCCCTCGCCGCGCCGCGCGGCCGCCTCGCGTCGCGCGGCGGGACCGGCGTACTTCGACGACAGGCCCGCCTGACTGCGCGGGGTCCGCCACAACACCACCCCCGCGACCAGCGCCGCGACCGCCCCTACCATGGCAAGGACGGCCGGTCCGTAGGCGATGTCGGTGGCGGTGACCGTCGCCCGCGCGGGCAGTTCCGCGATGCGGGCCGCGTCCTCCGGGTCGGCGCCGCCGGCGAACAGTCCGACGGCCGGAACCGCCGCGGCGATCCCGACGGCCGCGACCGCGACCGCGACGATCCGCAGCGCCCAGCCGCGCACCGCGAACGACGCGGCGATCGCGGCGACGAGCACGAGCGCGAGCGGCGTCAGCGAGGCCGCCCAGGTGCCGCCGTCGAGTGTGCTGGTCCGATCCTGTCCCAGCCCGTCGGAGGAGGACACGGTCACCCACGTCATCCGGCTCGATGCCCACAGCGCGAGCGCGGCGACGCCGAGCAGCAGCGCCGCCACGACGGCGGGGCGGCGGCGCGGCGCGGCGGGTGCGGGTGCGACGGGGTCGGTCACTCGGGGTCACCACCGTAGGGGACGAGGGTGGCGGCGGCGGCGACCGCGGACAGCGCGGACATGGCCTTGTTGCGGGCCTCGGTGTCCTCGTAGACCGGATCGGAGTCGGCGACCACCCCGGCACCGGCCTGGACGTACGCGACGCCGTCCTTGACGAGCGCGGTGCGGATGGCGATGGCGGTGTCGGCGTCGCCGGCGAAGTCGAGGTAGCCGACGATGCCGCCGTAGATGCCGCGGCGGGTCGGTTCGAGCTCCTCGATGAGTTCCATCGCGCGGACCTTCGGCGCACCGGACAGGGTGCCCGCCGGGAAGCACGCGGTGACGGCGTCGAGGGCGTGCTTGCCGTCGGCGAGGCGGCCGGTGACGGTCGAGACCAGGTGCATCACGTGGCTGTACCGCTCGATGTGCCGGTAGTCGTGCACCTTCACGGTGCCGGGTTCGCACACGCGACCGAGGTCGTTGCGGCCGAGGTCGACGAGCATGAGGTGCTCGGCGTTCTCCTTCTCGTCGTTGATGAGGTCCTTCTCGAGCAGGACGTCCTCCTCCTCGCTGGTGCCGCGCCACCGGGTGCCCGCGATCGGGTGGGTGGTGGCGACGCCGTCGGAGACGGTGACCAGCGCCTCGGGGCTGGATCCGACGATGGAGAACGCGGTCTCCCCGTCCGGGCCCGGAATGTGCAGCAGGAACATGTACGGGCTCGGGTTCGACGCGCGCAGCATCCGGTACACGTCGATGGGCGCTGCGGGACAGTCGATTTCGAAGCGCTGTGAGAGCACCACCTGGAAGGCTTCACCGGCTTCGATGTCGCCGATGAGCTTGCGGACGTCGGCGCCGAAGCCCTCGGTGGTCCGCTGCCGCCGGTAGTCGGGGGCGGGCTTCGCGAACGTGGAGACGGTGGACGCGGCGGGGGCGGCGAGCGCGGCGGTCATCCGGTCGAGCCGGGCGACCGCGTCGTCGTAGGCCTCGTCGACGCGTTCGTCGGAGCCGTCCCAGTTGACGGCGTTGGCGATGAGCCAGATCGTGCCCTCGTGGTGGTCGACGGCGGCGAGGTCGGTCGCGAGGAGCATGACGAGTTCGGGGATCTGCAGGTCGTCCTCGGCGATCGAGGGCAGCTTCTCGAGGCGCCGGACGGTGTCGTAGCCGAGGTAGCCGACCATGCCGCCGGTCAGCGGCGGCAGGCCGTGCAGGCGCTCGGTGTGCAGGAGCTTCAGGGTTTCGCCGAGGACGTCGACGGGGTTGCCGCCCTGGGGTGCGCCGGCGGGAACGCTGCCGTACCAGGCGGCTTCACCGTCGACGACGGTGAGCGCGGCGGGGCTGCCGGCGCCGATGAACGACCAGCGCGACCAGGAGCGGCCGTTCTCCGCGGATTCGAGCAGGAAGGTTCCGGGCCGGTCGGCGGCGAGCTTCCGGTACGCCGACAGCGGCGTCTCGGCGTCGGCGAGCACCTTGCGGGTGACGGGCACGACGCGGTGCTCGGCCGCGAGTACCCGGAACTCCTCGCGGGTGGTGGTATCGGATCGACCGCGCGCGGACGGGTCGCTGGCTGCGGGAATGGTGGTGGGCTCGCCGGACATGCGCCCATCATCCCAGGGCTGCCGCGAGGGCCGCGCGCGCGGTAGCGTCGCCGGGCATGAGACCCGGTGACATCGCCCCCGATTTCTCGCTGCGCGACCAGGACGGCAAGCTGCGCTCGCTCGGCGAGCTGCTCGCCGACGGCCCGCTGGTGCTGTTCTTCTACCCGGCCGCGTTCACGCCGGTGTGCACCGCGGAGGCCTGCCATTTCCGGGATCTGGCGGCGCAGTTCGCCGCCGTCGGCGCGACCCGCGTCGGGATCAGCGCCGATCCGGTGGACCGGCTCGCGTCGTGGGCGACGCGGCAGAGATTCGACTTCCCGCTGCTGTCGGACCCGGACGGTGTCGCCGCCGCGGCGTACGGGGTGCGGCGCGGGCTGCTCGGGAAGCTGTCCCCGGTCAAGCGGACCACGTTCGTGATCGACACCGATTGCCGCATCCTCGACGTGGTCGCGAGCGAGTTGCGCGCGTCGGTGCACGCGGACCGCGCGCTCGACGCGCTGCGCGCCCGCTGAGCGGGTTCAGTCCACCTGGATCGAGCGTTTCGCCAGGCCCATCCAGAATCCGTCGATGACCTGCCGGGCCGACTGCTCGGGGTTGCTGGACGCACCGAGCGTGACGAACAGCGGCGCGAAGTGCTCGACGGTCGGGTGCGCGTAGGGCATGCCCGGTGCCCGGGTGCGGAAGTCGAGCAGTCCCTCGATGTCGCCGGCCGCGAACCGTTCCCCGGCCCACGCGTCGAACTCGGAGGACCAGCCGGGGGCGGCCGCCTCGGGTCGCATGTCGCGCAGGAACGGCAGGCCGTGGGTGGTGAAGCCGGAGCCGACGATGAGCACGCCCTGCTCGCGCAGCGGCCGCAGGCGCTCGCCGAGGTGCAGCAGCCGCTGCGGGTCGAGGGTGGGCAGCGAGATCTGAAGCACCGGGATGTCGCCGTCGGGGTACATGACGGTCAGCGGCACATAGGCGCCGTGGTCGAGACCGCGGTCGGGCTGCTGCACGACCGGTTCGTTGTCGGGCATCAGCGCCGCGACCTGGCGGGCGAGGTCGGGTGCGCCGGGTGCGGTGTAGGTGACCTCGTAGAAGCGCTGCGGGAAGCCCCAGAAGTCGTAGACGAGCGGGGTGCCGGTGGCGGTGGCGCCGATGGTCAGCGGCGCCGATTCCCAGTGCGCGGACACCACGAGGATCGCCGTGGGTCGCGGCAGGTCCGCTGCCCACCGCTGCAGCTGGGACACCCACAGTTCGCTGTCGACGAGCGGCGGGGCGCCGTGGCTCAGGAACAGGGCGGGCATGGTGCTCATGACACTCCTAAAAGTTGAAGCTTCAACCATCATAGGGGTGCAACGAGCGGATCGCCAAGTTCATTCCCCACCGCCGCGAGCGTGCTCACCCCGGAGAAGACCGAAATGACGGCGGGCGTACCGAGATATCGGTGCACCGACCGTCGTACCGGGCGCCTCCGACCGGCCGGACCGTCCGCGTCAGCCCGTGAACGTGAGCAGCGCCCAGCCCACCCCCACCGCCGACGCGGCGACCGCCAGCGTCAGCGGGATCCCGAACCGCACGAACGTCGCCGTCGAGTACCCGCCCGGGCGCAACACCATGAGGTTCGTCTGGTGGCTGTACGGGTTGAGGAAGGTGAACGAGATGCACGTGCCGATCAGCGTGAGCAGCAGCACCGGATCCAGGTCCGTGGTCGCGGCGATCTGCAGGGCGATCGGGGTCAGGATGGCCGCGGCGGCGGCGTTGGTCACCACGTTCGTCAACACCGTGGTGCCGACGACGAACACCAGCACGATCAACGCGACGTTCCCGGCCGCCAGGGTGAGAACGGCGTCGGAGATGTAGTCCCCGAGGCCGCTGCGCACGACGATCGTGCCCAGCCCCACCGATCCGGCGATGATCGCCAGGATGTTCCAGTTCAGCGCGCGCACGGCCGATCTCGGCGTCAGCACCCCGGTCAGCACCATCAGGACTGCGCCGGCGGTCGCGACGAGTTCGACCGCGAGGACGCCGGACGACGCCGCGGCGATGGTGGCGGCCAGGATGCTCACGGCGATCCACGTCTTCGCGGCCTGCGGCGCCTTGCCGGACAGCTCCCGCCACACCGCCACCAGGGAGTTGTCCGCGAGCGAGTCGGCCGATTCCGCGGTGACCAGGCACAGCCCACCGGGTTGCGCGGGAGCCTCACGCAGCAGCCGATCGGTCTGCGCGGCGATCACCAGGATGTCCTCGTGCTCCTCGAGGTCGCGCACCGACCGGCCCTCGTTGGTGGCGATGGCCACGCGGAACAACCGCTGCGGAACGAGGCCGAAAACCGGGTTCGACCACAGCATCCGGACACCGGCCTCGGTCGCCCGGTACACCAGGACGTCGCCCGACTCGAGCGGACTGTCGATGTCGATGGGGTCGCCCCAGCGGCGGATCTCCACGAGTTCGTACTCCGCCGTGGAACGGACGTCGAGCCGGGATGCGGTGCGGCCGATGGCAAGCGCCCGCGCCGAGATCGGGATCTCGGCCTGCCACGACAGGTCGCGTTCGCCCTCGGCGACCCGTCCTCCGAGCAGCAAGGGTGCGGTGACCGTCAGCACCAGCCAGCCGACGACGGCCACCGGCACCGCGATGGGCACGAACGAGAACATCGACACCCGCACCCCGGCCGGCTCGGCGAGCCCGGCGATGAGCAGATTCGAACTGGTTCCGATCAGCGTCGCCGACCCCGCCAGAGTCGTCGCGTGCGCCACCGGCAGCAGGATTCCGCGCGCCGGGATCCGGGACCGCTGCTCGAGTTCCTTCGTGGCCGGGATGAGCATCGCCACGATCGGGGTCGTGTTGATCAGCGCCGAGACGAACCCGACCGACGGAATCAACCGGCGCAGCACCTGACCCGAGGTGCGAACTCCGGACAGCAGCAGATGGGTGACGCGGGAGACCGCCCCGGTCCGCAGGACGCCTTTCGCGATGACGAGCATCGCCGCGATCGTGATGACGCCGCTGTTGCTCAACCCCGCGAACAGTTCGGCCGGAGTGGCGATCCCGGCCAGGCCCGCGACGACCAGTGCCGTGGCCAATGCCAGGACGGCGGGGGCCTTCCCGGTCGTCATCACGACGAGGGTCGTCACCACAATGAACGCCGCGAGAAGAGCCATGCGAGAGATAGTCTCAACTCGTGTCGCGGCAGGCTCGATCGCCACGCATGTTCGCACGACAGCTGACCATCGGCCGAAGGCGAGGAAGGCATGACATTCGTGAACACCGGAACACACATCGTGGTCGGCATCGACGGATCCGACACCTCGCTCGGCGCCGCGAAGTGGGCCGCAGCGGTCGCCGGGAAGCTGGGCCGGTCACTGCAACTGGTGCATTCGACATCGCACCCCACGCGTCTGCTCGGCATCGGCGATCCGACACTCTCCCAGCAACTGGCGGACAGCCTGACCGAAGACGGCACCCGCATCCTCTCCGAGGCGGTCGCCGAAGTCCGGCAGCACGCACCCGAGACCCAGCTGACGACGCTGGTCGACGAGGAGGCCCCCGCGACCACCCTGCTCACGGCCGCGAAGGACGCGTCGCTCATCGTGGTCGGCGCGACCGGTCGCGGGTCGGTCGAGCGGTGGCTGCTCGGCTCCACCGCGTCCCGGGTGGCCGGCCGCGCGCCGTGCCCGGTCGTGGTGTGGCGCGGCGACCCGGCCGATCCGGGACCGGACACCCGCCCGATCGTCGTCGGCGTGGACGGCACGTCGACATCCGCGAACGCGACCGAAACCGCATTCGGCTTCGCCGAGCTGACGGGCGCACCCGTCACCGCGGTCCGCTCCTGGACCGGCGAATTCGCCGCCGACACCGTGATCACCGACTCGATGCCGATCGTGGGTCCGGCGACGCTCCTCGTCGACTGGGACGCCGTGGCACGCGAGCAGGCGTCGAAGTTGAGCGAGATTCTCGCCCCTTACCGGCAGCGCTTCCCCGACGTGGCGGTCGAGGAGGTATCGACGCGCGGATCCGCGCCACGCGAGCTGCTGCGGGTCCTGGACGACGCCCAGCTCGTGGTCGTCGGCAGCCGCGGCCGGGGCCGCATCGCCGGTGCCCTGCTCGGTTCGACGAGTCAAAACCTGCTGCACCGCGCGGAGCGGCCCGTGATGATCTGCCGCGGGAATCACACCGACCCGAGCTGATCCAAGTGGCCCGGCGCGCGCGAACAGCCGACCCTTTGGCAGGCTAACGAGGAAGCGACGACGGAAGTGAGGACACATCCATGGGCAGCGACAGTCCCCGGTGGCTCGACGCGAACGAGCAGGCCGCCTGGCGATTGCTGGTGTCGGTGATCACCCGGTTGCCCGCCGCCCTGGACACCCAGACCCAGCGCGACTCCGATCTGACGCACTTCGAGTACTTCACCCTCGCACTTCTGTCGGAGGCACCGGACCGGCGCGCCCAGTTGTCCGCCCTCGCGGAATCGGTGAATGCGTCGCTGTCGCGGCTGTCCCATGTGGTCACCCGCCTCGCCAAGCGCGGCTGGGTGTACCGCGAGCCGATTCCGGGCAGCCGCGGCTCGTACGCGGTACTCACCGACAGCGGCTACGAGAAGGTCGTCGAGGCGGCGCCGGCCCACGTCGAGACGGTGCGCCGGCTGGTGTTCGACGGGCTGGACGACGATCAGCTGCGCGCCCTCACCGAACTCGGCAAGGTGCTCGTCGCACAGCTGGACAAGGGGCTCGCCGAGGGGACCGGCAGGGCTTAGGGCAGTTGTGCTCACATGGTGAGCACCATGCGATAGCGCGCGCGTCCCTCCTCGGCGACGGCGTACGCCTGCGCGGCCTCGGACAGGGGACGTTCCTCGATGCGAGCGCGCACTCCGGTCTGTACCGCGAATCGCATCGTCTCCTCGACATCGCGTGCCGTCCCGGACGGGTGACCGGTCACGCTCACCCCGGGCATGATCAGCTGCAGAGGATTGATCGGCAGCGGATCGACCGTCGCGCCGACGACGACGAGTTCGCCCTGCGGCTGCAACCCACCGACCGTCGCGGCCATCGCCGCGGAGTTCGCCGCGGTGGCCAGCACCACCGACACGCCACCGAGTGCCTGCAACGCCTCCGCCACGTCGCCCGCCGAGGAGTCCACGTAGTGATGGGCCCCCAGCTCCAGGGCATCGTCCCGTTTGCCGGCGCCGCGCGCGATGGCAACGGTCTCGAATCCCATCGCGCGGGCGAACTGCACTCCCAGGTGACCGAGACCGCCGAGTCCCAGGACCGCGACCCGGTCGCCGGGTAGTGCCCGGGTCTTGCGCAGCGCGTTGTAGGTGGTGACGCCGGCGCAACCCATGGGGGCGGCCTCCGAGAACGACAGCTCGTCCGGAATCCGGGCGAGCGCAGTGACAGGCACCGTCACCGAGTCGGCGTAACCGCCCGGATAGTGCCAACTCGGCACCTGCAGCTTTTCGCAGTGGATGAATATTCCTCGGCGGCAGGGAACGCACTCGTTGCAGTGGCCGCCGAACCATCCCACCGCGACCCGGTCGCCGATGTCGAAACCGGTGACCCCGGCACCGAGTTCGGCGATGGTTCCGGCGATTTCGTGGCCGGGGGTCAGCGGCCAAGTCGTACCGGGAAATCCCCCATTCACGAAGCCGTGATCGGTGCCGCAGATTCCGCAGGCGGACACCGCAATTCGGACATGTCCGGGATCGGGGGAGGTTGTTTCGGTGTCGACGAGGGTCAGTGCTCCCCCGGCCGACTCGACGTGAACTGCTCGATGTGTGGGCATCTGCATCCTCGCTGTCCGGTGTGGGATCGGGAGCTGGGTCCACCTACCAGTCAAAGGGTTCGACCGGGCACTTGACAAGGGGCCTGCCACCGACAGCGGGAGCGGAACGAGTCAGCGGGTGCCGCTCATGCCCCCGTCCACCGGGATCACCGTGCCGGTGAGGTAGGCGCCGGCCCGCGACGACAGGAAGATCGCGGTGCCCGCGATGTCCTCGGGGCTACCGATGCGCCCGAGCGGGACATTGCCCTCGACCGCGGATTTCAGCGCGGGGTCGTCCAGTATGAACGCCATCATCTTCGTCGGGAAGGGTCCCGGCGCAACGGCGTTCACGGTGATGTGCTCGCGTGCGAGAGTGGCGGCGAGCTTGCGGGTGAGCATGTGCACCGCGGCCTTGGATGCCCCGTACGAGAAGTTCTCGGTTCCCGAGACCACGATCCCGTCGATCGATCCGATGTTGATCACTCGCGCCGGGTCGTCCGGGGTCGCCGCGGCCCGCAACTGCGGCAGCAGCGCCTGCGTCAGCGCGAACACCGAGGTGACGTTGAGGCCCAGGACCTTGTCGAACCCGGAGAGGGGGAACTCGTCGACCGGCGCACCCCAGGTGGCCCCGGCGTTGTTGACCAGCACGTCCACCCGGTCGAAGGTCCGGGTCACGAATGCGGCGAGATCGGCCACCCCCTCCGGGGTGCTCAGGTCCGCCGGATGCGCGACCACGTCACCGAACGCGGACAGTTCCGCGGCGGCCGACTCGCACGCATCGGCCTTCCGAGACGAGATGATGACCCGCGCACCGGCTTCGGCGAAGCCCTTCGCGATCATCGACCCGATGCCGCGGGTGCCGCCGGTCACGACCACGGTCTTGCCCTCGACGTCGAACAGGCCGCTCATCGGGTGGCCTCGAACGATGCGCGGCCGATCCGTAGGCGGGCGGCCGAGATGATAAATGCTTCCCCCATCGGGACTCCTTGTCGTGCGTGCGCGGCGCGGGACGCGGCCCGTGCGACGAGACGATACGGGACCGATTCGTGGCCGGTGGGCAGGGAATGGGATACGTGGTGCGTCCGATGCCGAACACCGCGGAGGCCGGGCGACCCTTCTTCCGAGACCGGGCTCGGCTCATCCGGACGTCACGGGGACCCGCCCCTCCCACACCGCCCGGGAACCGGACTCCCCCACCCGATACACCTGAACAACCGCGCCGACGGCGATGATCACGGCGACGACCGCGACGATCACGGTCACGATCCTCACCCGGGCGACGGGGATGCGTTCACGGGCGATGAGCACATGTACGGCAGCGACCAGCAGGGCCGCCACGAACAGGGCGATCACGACCCAGGGCATGGTTTCGCCGAGGTCGGCGTGGGTCTCGATCCGCGGGCTCTCCCCGAGCTGCTGCTCGAGCCATTCCCCCGCGTCGGTGGTCACGGGGGTCAGCACGAGCAGCACGACGGCCAGCACGAGCGTGGGCCACACCAGCCGGACGCGCGCGACCGGCCAGAGCGCCGAGAGAACGACCCCGAGTGCGACGAGCGGCACGAGGACCACGATGGCATGAACGAGCAGGACATGGGCCGGAAGTCCGCCGATCAGGGTCATGGCACTCCGCTCTGGACGAGGCCGGCGCACCCGGCTCCAGCCGTGCGAACGAATCTAGTCGACGGTCGGCGTTCACCCCACCGGATCCGCGCACCGCACTCGGTTCAGAGACCCGCGGGAAGCGTGAGGATTTGTGCGTCGCCGTCGGTGATCGCGATGGTGTGTTCGCTGTGCGCGGTGCGCGATCCGTCCGCGGACCGGATGGTCCATCCGTCCGGGTCGTAGACGATCCGGTCGGTGCCCTGCGCGAACCACGGTTCGAGTGCCAGGGTCAGGCCGGGCTGCAGTTTCAGGCCGCGGCCGGGACGTCCCGTGTTGGGTACGTGCGGATCCTCGTGCATCGTGCGACCGAGGCCGTGGCCGCCGAATTCGGTGTTGACGAGATAGCCGTACTCGGCTGCCACTGCGCCGATCGCCGCCGAGATGTCGCCCAGTCTGTTGCCCGGTCGGGCCGCGGCGATTCCGGCTTCGAGGGCCCGTCCGGTGGCTTCGACGAGCCGCTGATCCTCGGGTCGCGGCGTGCCGACGATGACGGTGCGCGCGGAGTCGGCGACCCATCCGTCGATCGAGACCGCGATGTCCATGGTCAGCACGTCACCGTCCCGCAGCAGATAGTCGTGTGGAAGTCCGTGCAGGACAGCGTCGTTGACGGACAGACAGATGACGTTCCGGAACGGACCGCTACCGAAGGAGGGTGCATAGTCCCAATAGCAGGACTTCGCGCCGCGCTCGGCGATCAGGTGCCGCGCGCGATGTTCGAGATCGAGCAGGTTCACGCCCGGCTTGGCCATGGCGGTCAGGTCGTCGAGCAGATCGGCGATGAACGCGCCGGTCGTCCGCATGGCCGCGATCTCTTGTGTCGTCTTCAGTTCCAGCAACGATCTGCACTCCTGCATCGGTCGAAGAATCGGTATTAAAATACCACCCTAGCGGATCGAATCGGTATTTTCATACCGGTTCGGGTAGGGTGGCCCCATGGTCCGCCTCCCCCTGACCCCGGAACAGCTCGCCACGGGCAAACGCCTCGGCGAACACCTGCGCCGCGCGCGCGGCGGGCGCACCCTGGCCGACGTCGCGACCGCCGCGGGCATCTCCCCCGAAACCCTGCGCAAGATCGAAACCGGGCGGCTGGCGACACCGGCGTTCACCACGGTCGCCGCACTGGCGACCGAGCTGTCGATCTCGCTCGACGATCTTGCCCGCCACTGCCTGCCACCGGCCGATCTCGAACGAACAGGCTAGTGTTCCAGGTCAGGAATTCTGTTCGAGTATGAGGCGTGGCGCTCGAGGATCTCATTCGCAGTCTTTGGTCCAGATGCACGGCATGCGATCCGTGTTCCACTGCGCCTTGATCGCCGGCGTCTGGTGGGTGGCGTAGTTGCCGAGCACCGGATGACGATCGCGACCCTGAGGTGCCTGTTCGTCCTGCGTAACCAGAAGCGTCTCGAACTCTTTCGCCATCCCCTCAACGATCACCGGCTCCCTAGCAACCGGCGGTACACGATCCGACTTCAGGCATCTCGTCCCGATCGTGACAAGGTCAGCGTCGAGTCAGAAGAGTGTTGTCCCGTCGACCACTACCTGTACCGACTCCTTCCACAGCCGTGACGTGGCCGGTAGCTCCCATCGGTACGAACGCCCACAAGAATCGCCTTGCCCACACGATCGCTTGCCCGAACCGGCCGGCGAGACCCCACCCACGTTGCTCGCTTCGGCAAAGTCGAGTAGTGAACTACTCGCGACTGCCGTTCCCGGCTACGTCAGGATCGGATCATCCCGTCCACACCACTCGACACCGCATCGAGGGCGGGGACGTCGCCGCAGATCGCGACGGCCTGCCCCCGGATGACCGGGCGGGAGTCCCGGGCCCCGCGGGCGAAGCCCGACGGGTGTCCCGAAGCGAAGAAAGGATACGACCATGGCCAAAGACGTACGAGGCAACTGGGACCTGCATCAGAGCAACGGATTCACGTTGCACGTTCAAGTCGCCGACGAGGACCCCAACGGCTCGTTCACCGGACGAGCCAATATCCATGGCAAGGCAGGGTTTACACAGTTCAGGGACACTCGGGCGACTGACGACGAGTTCACATTCCTGATGGGTCGAGGCCGGTACACCGGGCGCTTCGACTTCCAGGGGCGGCTGACCGGAACCACATTCGACACAGCTCACCCGCAGAGCCAGGCCACGTGGTTTGCGGACAAACTGTTCGGATCACTGTAATCCACACCCCGACCGACACCCGACGAAGAGGAAGAGGTTGCACGCAGCCGGCTTCGGATGACCGAGCCACCATTCGAACGCGGACGGCGGAACTACCGGAGCCGGTTCTGCATCCCGTACAGCCTCGTCGGTCGTGACCGTTCGCGATCGAATCCCGAATCAGGAACAGAAGGCCCTACGCCGTACCCGGCCGAGGAACCAGGGTCCGCCCGACCGGGCGCTGATGGACAGTGGATCCGCCTGCACTCGCGCGAAAGCCGCACCGGCCTCACCCGCACCGGGATATCGTCACGATCCATGCCGGACGACTCCCTGCACGATCTCGACCGTGTCACCTTCACCCACGACGGCAAGACGCGCACGGTCTTCCGTCAGGGCACGGGACCGGCGGTGATCGTGATCGCCGAAATACCCGGCATCACACCGAAAGTGCTCGAGTTCGCCCGGCGCGTCTCGGCGATCGGCTGCACGGCCGTGCTGCCCCACCTGTTCGGCCGGCCCGGACAGGCCTACCCCGACCCCGAAGTGGACGGCTGGCTGCACCTCGGCCGTGTGTTCGCGGAGTCGATCGTTCCCGCCTGCATCAGTCGCGAATTCACCGTCCTTGCCACCGGCAAGACCTCCCCGGTCGTCTCGTGGCTGCGCGCCCTGGCCGCCGACGAACATCGTCGGTGCGGCGGGCCGGGGGTCGGAGCGGTCGGCATGTGCTTCACCGGCGGGTACGCCCTGGCGATGGCCACCGACGACCGTCTGCTGGCGCCGGTGCTCTCCCAGCCCTCGCTGCCGTACGGAATCACCGCACGACAACGACGTTCGATCGACATCTCCCCCGACGATCTGGCGAAGGTCAAACAGCGCTGCGCCAACGGACTCACGGTCCTGGGGCTGCGATTCAAGGGCGACAAGAACTGCCGTGCCGAACGCTTCGCCTATCTGCGCGAGCAGCTGGGCCCGGCATTCGTCGGTGTGGAGCTCGAGAACTCCGCCGCCAATCCCGCAGCGGCCCTCGGACCTCACTCGGTGCTCACCGAACACCTCATCGACGAACCCGGACAACCGACGCGGGACGCACTCGACCAGGTCCTCGACCTGTTCCGCACCCGGCTGTTCCCGCCGTTGTGACCCACCGCCTCGACCGTGGCGACACCGACAACCGGACTCGGCGCTGTACATGACCGCGACCCGCAGATCCCTCGTTGATCCGCGTGCCGGGACATACGGCAGCCGAGCCCTGTCGCACGATCGAGCCGAACGATCATGACGCTGTCGAGACCACCGTCCTTTCTTCGGTCACCGAGTGACGCCGCTTCAGCTCCCGGGCGGCGTGCCGGTACGAGGACGGGCGGGCAGGCAGCAGCCACTGCAGCAGTCGGGTGCCCGGGCCGACGTTCAGTCCGATCTCGTCGAGAACCTCGTCCACGTGCCGGAGAGAGAACGGGATGATGTTCGTGCCGCGGGCCTGCTTGCCCTCGGTACGGTCGATCATCCAGTCCAGTCGCGTGCGGACGAACGCGCGACGCTCCTCGACCGGCGGGGTCGCCCCTCCCAGCATGTGGTTGACGGTCCACAGTGCCGCCGCCTCGGCGCTGAGCGGGCTGAACAGCGAGGACCCGTAGCCGACGAAGTACAGATTGGACACCTCGTTCGGCAGGATCTGCCGGTACAGCAGGAAGTTGCCGTCGTCGTCGAACAGGCGTTCCTGCACCGTCGCCGACAGGAACGGCACTCGCTGCACGAACCCGGTCGCACAGACGACCACGTCCGCGGGCAGCACCGTGCCGTCGTCGAGTTCGGCGACCGGCCGCCCGTCCTTCTCCCTCAGCACCGCGATGGACCTTCCCCGCCGTACCGAGATCGTGCCGGCCTCGACCTTCTCGTAGAAGCCCTCGGTGGCGAGGCTGACCGCGTGACGCACGATCCGCTCGAACGAGCCCTCCGGCACCAGCCCGGTCCGGTCGAGCCGCAGTTGCCGACGCGCGACCCCCTCGATGCCGCCGAGCAACCCGTTGCGGACGAACCGCCCCGACCCGGTCAGGAACCGCCCGAATCCGCGTTGCTCGATGTGCTCGAACAGTCCCTCGCTGAGACGGGTGAGCAGGATGTACTTGTAGTTCAGCACGTTTGCGAGCTTGCGCGGCATCTTCCAGGTGACCTCACGGGCCACGACGGTGGTCGAGGCCGCGACGTCGCTCAATGCCTCGGCAACGTCGCAGGACGATTTGCCGTAGCCGACGACCAGCACGTCGCGGTCCGCGGCGTCGGCGAGGTCGTGGAAGTCCGACGCTGCGCAGAGCCGGCCTCCCGCCGCCTCGTACTCCTCCCGCCCCTCGTAGGGCGGGAGGAACGGGTCGCAGAAAATGCCGTTGGCGACCACCAGACGGTCGTACTCCTCGACCGCGGTCTCCCCCGAGACGACGTTCCGGCTGGTGACCGTCCAGCGCTGCGAGACGGGATCCTGGTCCGCCGAGACCACTTCGGTGCCCAAACGCAACAGGCGCCGGAGATCGAAGTGCTCGACATAGTCGTCGAGGTACCGCTGGACCTGTTCCCCGGTCGGCCACTCGGGATAGTCGGCCGGCATCGGAAAGTCGGAGAACGCGTACGTGCCCTTGTTGTTCTGGGTGGTGACACCGGGATACCGCCGCGTCACACTCCACACCCCACCGACGTCCGGGGTCCGATCGTAGACGTGGACGTCGAATCCGAACTCGGACAGCAGTTTCGCCGAACACAGGCCGGCGATCCCCGCACCGACCACCGCAACTCTTCGTCCCTGGCCGGTCATGACCGATCGGCCCCCGCGGTGTCCTCGGCGAAGAAGGCACTCACCAGCTGCTGGAAGCGTGCGGCATGCTCGATCTGTGTCCAGTGACCGCACTTGCCGAAGACGTGCAGCTGCGAATTCGGGATCAGGTCGAACATCTTCTGCGACGCCGCAACCGGCACCACCCGGTCCTCCCGGCCGTGCAGGATCAGCACCTCGTGCTCGATCGCGGCCAGGTCGGCGTCGGGCACGATCTGCGCGTCCAGCCACCGCTGGCGAGGCTCGGGGAAGACCTGTTCGAAGGCCTCCTGTGCGCCGGGCCGCGCCGTCGCGCGGTACCGCAGCTCGGCCAGCTCGTCGGTGACCAGCGACCGGTCGTAGGCCATGATGTCCATGATCTTCTTCATGTTCTCGACCGAGGGCGTGTAGCCCCACAGCGCGTCGAGTTCGGGCGTGAAGTCGAACTGCACACCCCCGGCTCCCATCAGCACGATCCGGCCGAGCCGCTGCGGATGCCGGACCGCCAGGTGCAACGCGAGGCCCCCACCGAACGAATTGCCGACCACGTGCACCTTCGGAATCTCGAGGGCGTCGAGCAGCGCGAGAATCTGATCGATCCAGGTATCGAAGATCTCGAAGCGGACCGGGTGCGGGAGCGTGGTGTACCCGAAACCGACCAGGTCGGGGGCGATCACCCGACGCTGCTCGGCGAGCACCGGGATCAGTCCCCGCCAGTTGGCCCACGCCGAGACGCCGGCGCCGGAACCGTGCAGCAGCAGCACCGGGATGCCGTCACCCGACCCTACGTCGTGGTAGTTGGTCTCGAACCCACCGGTTCGGATGGTCTGTGCAACTTCGGGATTGGTGTCGACCTGCATCAGGACTCCTTCGAGGGGAAGACGGATGCCACCGCGGCGAGCAGGTCGTCCTGCGGCCGTTCGGGCGAGGGGTATGCCTGCTTGCTGTGCGACAGGCCGGTCTGCACGAGCATTTCGCACATCTTGTAGGCCACGACACCGGGATTGAGCACCGGAACGTCGAGGACGGTGGACAGGTGGGCATGGCTCTGATGCATCGTCGTCGAACCGAGGATGATGACGTCGGCGCCGTCCTCCGCAACGGCGGCCTTCGCCTCGCGCTCGAGCGCCGCGAAGACGAAATCCTCCTTGCCCGCCAGCAATTCGGCAGCATCCGGGCGGACGCCGATGTCGCGCACCGACGCCAGTCGGGAGGTGATGCCGTTTTCGCGAGCAGCCTTGTGATAGAGCTCGTGCCATTGCGGCCACATGGTGACCACCGAGAACTTCTTGCCGAGCAGGCAGGCCAGCAGCATGGTGGCCTGGCTCGGCGCGACGACCGGGATGGACAGCCGGGACCGCAGGGCGGCGAGCGCCGAATCGCTCATCGAGTTCACGCAGACCCCGACGTAGCCCTGCTCCTCGGCGCGACAGCCCGCGTCGAGCACGAACGCGTCCGCGAGGGTCGTTTCGTAGGCGCTGTCGAGGCTGCCGCCGCCGTTGCGCGCCGAGACGAAGACGTTCTCGAACGCCGGGTGCACGAAGTCTCCGGAGAGCTGGGCAGCGAAGGCGTCCAGCGCCTCCGGCGGAACCGGGACGGGGACGATGTTCAGTACACGTTTCACAGGTCGAGTTCCTCTCGGGTACGGGTCAGGGTGTCCACGACGGCGAAGGCGATGGCACGGGTCGCCATCATCACGTCGGTCACCGAGGCGACACCCATGCCGCCGAGACCCTCGTTGAGTTCGGCCGGGGCACTTGCCGGCGGCCAAGGGTAACCGATTCGGGCACAAGGAATTCCGAGACGACGGATCAGAGTGCCGTCGGTCTGCCCACCCAGCAGAGGGGTGGACTCGTAGGGCTTGCCCTCGACTTCCTCCCAACCCCGTCGGCAGCTCTGGATGATCCAGTTGTCGGGGTCGGTCATGCCGCCCGGGAGGGACCCGTACATCTCCCAGTCCAGTTCGATGTCGGGATGTCGCGTGCGCAGGGCGCGGATCATCTCGGCGAACTGATGCCGCACCTCGCCGGGTGTGGTCCGCGGATTGACCCGCACATCGAGATAGATCTCCGTCGCCGCGGACGGGAAGGCCGGCTTGTCGGGACTGCCGGACCGGACCGCCGAGATCCAGCCCTCCGGCAGCGTCGACCCGGAGGTGTTGCGCGCCGTGTACTCCGGCAGCCACGCTTCGATCTCCTGGATCACCGTGGCGGCGGGCACGATCGAGGATCGGAAACCCTCGGTGCCGCGGCTGATGCCCGCGTACCCGAACGTGCCGCGCACCGTCACCTTGAACCAGCACATCCCGGGTTCCTCCGGGTACACCGCCCACCACGGCTTCAGCACGATCGCGTGATCGGGCATCATGCCGTGGGTGAGCAGATGGAACACCCCGGAGCTCATCCCGACCTGATCGCGATTGCTCATGCTCACCGGCATCCCGCCGCCCGCGAAGCCGATCGCCAGATCGCCGAGCAACGGCAGGTCCGCGTCGACGACCGCGTGCAGCACCTCGGTCAGCCCCGCCACCATGCACTTCGGGTTCGAGGCGCCGAGCCCGATCACCAGATCGCCGTCGACCTTCGCCTCGGGAATCATGTCGGGCCGCAACGACTTCCCGACCCACGGCACGTCGGCCTCGGGATCGATGTGGGTGTCGATGGGCGCGTACAGCAGCAATCGGCTTCCGCCACCGCTACCCCGTAGCTCGCCGATCGCATTGCCGGTGTGCTCGGAGATCGGCTGGTACCGGGCGCCGATTCCGACGTTCTCCTGCAGGTAGCTCGCCATGTACTCGGACGCAGGACGCTCCCGGCCGGTCGGGCTGTGGATGTTCACCAGGTCGACGAGCAGATCCCGGAATCGATCGGGATTCAGTTTCGCGCAGACCTTCTCGTACATCTCCCGCCGGGCGGGATCGAGTGTCACGGCGTCCGTGGTGTCGAGAGTGTCGGTCACGGTCGGCCCCCTTCGTGGACTTCGAAGCGATGCGCCAGTCCGACGCGATCGGTCAGGCACGTCGCGATGCGGACCAGCCCCTGGTCGGCGTGGTGCGGCGCGATGAGCTGGATACCGAGGGGCAGGCCCGCGACCCCGCGCCCGGCGGGCAGGCCGACCGCTGGGCACCCGGCGATGCTGGCGAGCTTGTTGAACACCGGGTCGCCGGTGCCGGTCTCGATCGGCGGGGCCTCGCCCGGTGCCGCGAGCGTGACCAGCACATCGACCTCGTCGAACGCATGTCCGACGAACGTTCGCACGTCGCGCAGCACCTGGCGCGCCCGCTGGATCTCGCTGGGGGCGGCGGTGCGCCCGTCGTGAAGGAATCGGTGCAACTGCTCGGAGACCCGTTCGACATGCGGACGCGCGATGCGGTCGGTGAGCGAGGCGGACGCCTCGACGGCCATGACCAGGGTGTGCGCCCGGTCCAGCGCGTCCAGTTCGTCCGGCACCGGCACGTCCCGCACGTCGGCCACGACCCCGCGCAGGTTCTCCGCGAACTCGTCGAGCAGCGCCGCCGCGGCCGGGGTGGCCCGGTCCGCCCACGGGGGCCGGAGAATCCCCACGCGCAGGTTCCGCAACGCGGGAAGAACCGCGGCCGGCGGGGTGGTGGACCCGTCGGTCGAGAGCGACTCGTCGATCGCCCCCAGCCACGCCGGATGGCGGGCGAAGGCGCCGACGGTGTCGAAGGTGAGCGCCACGGGCAGGACCCCGTCGAACGGCCACCGCCCGTAGGTCGGTTTCAGGGTGAACACCCCGCAGAACGAGCCCGGCCGCAGCACCGATCCTGCGGTCTGGGTACCGAGCGCGAGCGGCACCTGACCGTCCGCGACCGCGGCCGCGGACCCGCTCGACGACCCGCCCGGTGTTCGATCGAGTCCGTGCGGGTTCCGGGTGGCGGTGGGCCGGTAGGTGGCGAACTCCGTGGTGGTCGTCTTGCCGAGGATCACCGCGCCGTCCCGCCGGAGCCGACGGACCACCTCGGCGTCCTGCGCGGGCTGCCAGCCGGACCACAGGTCGGATCCGTAGCCGGTCGGCTGGTCGCCGGTCTCGATGATGTCCTTGAGCCCGAACGGGATACCGTGCAGCGGCGACCGTCGCGGCGCGGCGTCCCGCGCCCGTGCCTGTTCGAGGGCGAGCGCCGGATCGAGGTGCGCCCACGCTCCGATTTCCCGGTCGCGCTGCGTGATCCGGTCCAGACAGCGCTCGACGGCAGAGACGCTGGGGTGCTCGTCGGCGAGGATATCGGCGATCGGAGAGACGGCCTCGGTGCCGGTCACGGTACTCATCCGACCTTCTGCGGCTCGTGGCCCCACCGCGACGGCGAGCGGAAGGTCTTGACCTCCCAGTCGTCGGAGTCGATGGTGTCGCCTCCGTAGCCGATCTCGATCGCGAAGCCGGACGGTGTGCGCATGTAGAACGAGGTGACGCCGTCGTTGGTGTGCCGGCCGAAAGTCATCTGCAGTGCGATGCCCGCGCCGGTGACGAGATCGTAGGCGCGGCCCACGTCGTCGAGCGATTTCGTCTCGATCATCAGGTGGTTGAAGTCACCGCCGGTGAAGCTGAAGCACTCGTTCATCAGCGCCAGGCTGTGGTGCCGCGGATTGCAGTGCAGGAAGGTGGCATCCGCACCGTCCCAGACGATGTAGTCGGTGAGCTCGAAGCCGAGGACGCGGGTGTAGAAGTCGACCGCGGCCGGGTAGTCCCGGCACATCAGGACCACGTGACCGAGGCCCAGTTCACCGGTGACGAAGCCACTGATCACCCCTCCCCCGGCGAGCGGGGTGTGGTCGATGGTGGGTCCGAACACGACCTCGTTGGGGAAACCTTCGGCGTCGGTGAACCGGAACGCCGCGACGGCCAGTCTCTCCTCCGGCGCTCCGGTGTCGATCCAGTCGACGTCGATACCTTCGGCCGCGACCCGCTCCGCGACGTCGCGGAGGTCGTCGAGGCTGTCGACCTCCCAGGTGATGGCCCGGATCCGGTCCTCGTTCGCGGGGTACAACGCGATGCGGTGGTGGTGGTCGTCGAGCCGGATCAGCAGGGGATCGCTGTCGTTGTGCCGGGGGCGTGCCTGCAGGCCGAGCAGATCGACCAGAACCTGGCGCCAGGTGTCGAGGTCGGTGACGTCGACGCTCAGAGCGCCCAAGCGGGTGATGCTCATATCGTCCTCTGTTTCGAAAAGGGGGGCCGCGGAGCGGCTAGCTGGGAAGGAATTGCTCGCCGTGGATGCGCTCGGCGGGCAGGCCGAGTTCGACCAGCCGGTCGTGTGCGGCGGCGAGCATCGCCGGCGGTCCGCACAGGTAGGCGGAGGTGCGCGGGTCGCGGACGTCGTCCTCGGTGAGGACGCTGACCGGGTTCCCGGTCAGGACCTCGTCGATGGAGGTCGGCTCGTCGCACGTCACCCGGACGTCGAGAGTGCGCATGAAGCTCCGGCGGGCGTCGAGTTCGTCGAGGTGGAACAGGTCCACCTCCCGGGCGCAGCCGAACACCAAGCGGATCGGGTGGTCCTCGCGGGCGGTCTGCAGGTTCTCGAGCATGGACAGCATCGGTGCGAGACCGGTGCCGCCGGCGATCATCAGCGTGGGTCCCGGTTCCTCCGCGAGGCCGAATCCGCCGATGGGACCTTCGATTTCGATCATGTCACCGACGGAGGCGGCGGCGCGCAGGTAGTCCGACATCGCCCCGGACGGCAGGACTCGAATGGTGAAGGCGAGTTTCTTGCGGTCCCGCTCACCGGAGGCCATCGAGTACGAGCGCCACTCGTCGGTGCCCGGTACCCGCATCCGGACGTACTGACCGGCACGGAAGGCGAACCGGACGGACTTCGGCAGCTTGAGCACGAACTCGACCACCGACTCACCGAGCCAGGTGATCGCCCCGACCTTGGCGGTGGCGGCGACGAGCGGGTACTCGTCGAGCATCGAGGCCGGGTAGTCGAGCTCGACCTCGCTGTCCGCGCACGCCACCGACTGGCACAGCAGTCGCTGTCCATCGCGAATCTCGTCCTGCCGCAACGAGAACACGCGATCCTCGGGCATCGCGAGGTCGCCACGGACGACCTTGCCGACGCACGTGCCGCACGTGCCGACCGTGCACTGGCTGACCAGACGGACCCCGGCGGCCGTCGCCGCCTCGAGGACCGTCGAACCGGCCGGCACGGTCACCGTCCTGGTGCCGTCTGCGAACGTCAGGTCTACCGTGTGGGCGACGCCGGCCTCGGACGCCGCCACCGCTTCGGTCGGGGTGATCGTCATGGGTCAGTCCTCGTCCAGGTACGGCGACTCGAAGAACCCGCGCGGATGACGGGCCGCCATCTTGCGCCACGCGATGATGGAATAGTCCATGTCGCAGAGCATTTCGTTGTTCCAGCCGTCGAAACGGGTGTAGTGCTCCTCGGTGGCCTCACGGGCGAAGACGTCGCTGTTGTTGAAGCCCTCGAGCGCCAGCGGCAGCATGAAGTTGTCGTACTTGAAGTTGAACTCCGCGATCTCCTCGTCGGTGCGGGCGCGGGTGGCGATGACCTCCCAGTACTCGTGGTGGTGGTCGTCGATCGGGACGTAGAACTCGTACTGGACGTGATCGGTGATCGGCCAGTGCTCGACCATCAGAACGCCGGGAACCCACAGCGAGGTGCGGAAGTAGTGCGGCACCGTGCCGCGGGCCTTCATGTTGACCTTGGGGTTGTCGAGGACCGGCTGGTACAGGTCGGGGCGGTCGTAACGGTTCATCACGCCCTTGGGACCGTTCTCGATGTCGATCTCCTCGGTCGCCGAGTCGGTGAGCGCGTTGACGCCGAGGGGCAGGGCACGGTCGAGGGCGACGAGGATCTGGTTGTCCCAGTGCACCAGCAGGTGGCCCGGGTCGAGGCCGTTCTCCGCGGCGAGGCGCCAGTTGCCGACCAGCTTGCGGTGGATCCCACGGATCACGACACCTTCGTCGAGCAGGTGCGGAACCGGAGAATCGTTGGGGTCGTTGGTAACCGGAGCCGGAAGGTCGCTGGCCAACGGCGGCGGAGTCCCGAAGTCCTCCTCACCCACGAACACGTAGATGATCCCGTTCGCCTCTTCCACCGGATATGTCCGGATGCGGGCCTTTCCGATCAGCGAGTCGTCGGGATTGCCGACGATCGTGGTCAGACTCCCGTCGTCGAGTCCGTAGGTGAAGCCGTGGTACCAGCAGGTGATCGTGCCCTCGGACAGGCACATCGGCTTCGCCGAGAGCTTCACGCCTCGGTGGATACACCGGTCCGACACCGCGTAGGCCTTGCCTGCGCTACGGCGCAGGGCAATGTCGTGCCCGCCGATGGTGACGCCCTTGGCGGTGCCGTCCTCGAGTTCACTGGACAGCAGGGCCGGGTACCAGTGATTGGCGAATCCCCAGTCCGCCTGGACATACGGGGCGTACTGGCGGGTGACGCCCGCCGAGGATCCACTGTGCGAAATAGCGGTCATGGAATGACCTCCCTGGAGGTGGTGATTGTGGGATCGGTCGCGATCTTGTGGGCTGAGACGCAACCGGGATGAGAACCCGCGAATCGGGTGATCCGAGAAGTGGAGCGACACTCACTGTGTCCGACACCACAATATCGAACTTCGATCGAGAGTCAATGGAAATTTCGTGCAATTTTCATTGATGCTGTGCGGCCGGGCTTGGTACCGTTGACCAGCGCGGCGCACCGCGTCGCGGGGCGATGAGCCCGGGCCGACCCCGGAAGACAGTGATGACCAGCGCAGACTCCGAGCCGACCGACGACAACACCCCCCTGCCCGACGGCAGGCGCTGGCATCTCGCCGAGAACGCCTATGAGGACGCGTTGACGTCCTTCGAGTTCGCAATCCTCCAGGCCGAGGGCGGGTTCCAACGCTTCGCCGTCCAGGCGATCCGGACGGCCACCGACCTCGACCTGGCGTTCAACGAGATCGTGGCGCTGCACGTCGTCCGGATGCAGGAACGGTCCAAGGACACTGCGACGATCGCTCAACTGACCAACCGGGAGGATCTGCCGAACCTGCAGTACAACCTCCGCAAACTCGTCACCCTCGGCCTGCTCGAACGACGGAAGGCCGGCACCTCGTCCGTCTTCACCGTCACCGAGAAGGGTCGGGCCGTCACCGACCGCTACGCCCAGTTGCGCCGCGAGACCCTCGTGTCCAAACTCGAGGAACTCAGCGACATCACCACGAAGATGCGGCACGCGTCGCGATCGATGCAGGTGCTCACCGGCCTGTACGAGGCCGCGAGCCGCGAACTCGCCACCATCAACACGGCCGTGCTGTTCGAGCCCCTCGAGAACGGATCGCGACCCCGCCGCTCGGCGAAGCGCACCTCCGACTGACCGACCCCCTCATCCATCCCCCCTATGCACCCGGGTCTCCCGGGTGCGTCACCGGCGACCCCTGAAAAGGATCGACACATGACCGACGACACCCGGCCGTTGCTGGCCGCGCTCTCCCCCGACGCCGAGGACCGCCCGGCAGTCCGGGTCGGCGATCGGGCACTCTCCCGTTCGGAACTGACCGCCGCTGCGGCGGCCGTGGCCGACCGGGTCGCCGGGGCGAGTGCCGTCGCCATCGATGCGACCGCAAGCCTCGAGACGATCGTCGCCGTCACCGGCTGCCTGACCGCCGGTGTCCCCGTGGTGCCGGTGCCCCCGGACTCCGGCCCTGCCGAGCGTGGACACATCCTGACCGACTCCCGCGCGCAACTCTGGCTCGGCGACCCTCGCGAGGACGTCGCGCTCGAGACCGTCCCGGTCGACGTCACCGCCCGATCCGGTTCGACTCACCGAGAACCGGCCGCCGACCGAACCGCGATGATCATGTACACCTCCGGGACGACCGGTGCACCGAAGGGTGTGCTGCTCTCCCGCTCGGCCGTGGCCGCCGGACTCGACGGGCTGGCGCAGGCCTGGGACTGGAACCCGGACGACACCCTGGTCCACGGCCTGCCGCTGTTCCACGTCCACGGGCTGATCCTCGGGGTCGTCGGCGCACTGCGGCACGGGTCGCCGCTCCATCACACCGTCCGGCCGACCCCGGATTCCTATGCGGCTGCGGCGGGCTCGCTGTACTTCGGGGTACCGACCGTCTGGTCGAGGGTCTGCGCCGACGAGTCGTCCGCTCGCGCCCTCGGCTCCGCGCGACTGCTCGTGTCCGGGAGCGCACCGCTCCCGGTGCCGGTCTTCGAACGGCTGCGGGCGTTGACCGGATCGGCGCCCATCGAGCGCTACGGCATGAGCGAAACCATCATCACGCTGAGCACCCGGGTGGACGGCGAACGCCGCCCCGGGTGGGTCGGCCTCCCGATCGACGGGGTCCGCAGCCGGATCCGGGACGCTTCCGGCGGCGACGTGCCGCACGACGGCGAGACCCTGGGCAACCTCGAGATCACGGGCGCCACCCTCTTCGACGGATATCTCCGCAACCCGGAGAAGACCGCCGAGTCGATGACCGCCGACGGATGGTTCCGGACCGGGGACATCGCAGTCGTGGACGAAACAGGATTCCATCGCATCGTCGGCCGCGAGTCGATCGACATGATCAAGTCGGGCGGCTACCGGATCGGCGCCGGCGAGGTGGAGGCGGCACTGCTCGATCACCCGGACGTCGGCGAGGCCGCAGTCGTCGGAGTCCCCGACGACGATCTCGGTCAGCGCATCGTTGCATTCGTCGTCGGCGAAGGAAACGACGCGCGGACGCTCTCCGACTTCGTCGCACGCACCCTGTCGATCCACAAGCGGCCCCGGGAGATCCACTTCGTCGACACGCTCCCTCGCAACGCTATGGGCAAGGTGCAGAAGAAGATTCTCGTGGAAGAGCACCAGGCCGGGCGGTGAGCGCCCCGGCTCGGCGCCCACACAGCTACCGGCGGCGCACGGCGTAGGTCAGGTGGGTCACCCTCGGCGAGGACTCCACGTGTACCGGCTCCAGGGCCATGCGCTCCGCGTCCACACCCTCGAACAGGCGGATCCCGGAGCCGAACAGCACCGGTGACAGCGCGATCGAGAACTCGTCGATCAGGCCGGCGTTCAGGTACTCGAGGATCGTGGCGCCGCCGCCCGCGATGCGGACGTCCCGGTCGCCGGCGGCCACTCGGGCCCGTTCGAGCGCGGCCTCGATACCGTCGTTGACGAAGTGAAAGGTCGTGCCGCCCGGCCTCTTCCACGGGTCACGCTTCTCGTGCGTCACGACGAACACCGGGGTGTGGAACGGCGCGTCCTCCGGCCACCCCTGTTCGCCGCCGTCGAACATGCGCTTGCCCATCACGCTGGCGCCGGTACGTTCGAACGTCTGACGCAGGATGTCGTTGTCGCGTCCCTCTTCACCGCCCTCGCCGAGCTTCAGGTTCTCCCGGAAGAACCGCTGTGGAAAGACCCACTGCTGCAGTTCCATCCATTGCCGGCCCATCAGGTCGTCGAGGGACTCGGGCGCGATGAACCCGTCCAGCGACATGGACACGCTGAAGAACACCTTCCCGGTCATCAGCCTTCCGCCGCCTTCCGGACGATCTCGGTGACGTAGGCGTCCAGGTGGCTCAAGGTCTGCCGGCCGCCCTCGACCGCGTGGTACTGCTCGACCGCCTGGTCGCGCAGCTCCTTGGTGGGGAACACCGTGCGCATCTCGATCCGGGTCGCCGCACCGGCGGGCTCGAACGTCAGGACCGACTCGAAAGCGCTCGGGTCGCCGCGGAACTCGCCGTGGACCAGCGCGATCCGCTCCGGCGGGGAGATCTCGGTCCAGGAGATCCACTCCTGGTAGTCCGTCCCGTCCGGGCCGTGCATCACGAAGTCCCACTCCCCGCCGACGCGGAATTCGAACGCCCGCGTCGTGGTTGTGAACCCGTCCGGACCCCACCACCGTGACAGGTGCCGCACGTCGGTGAACGTCTCGAACACCAGATCCCTCGGGGCCTTGATGATTCGGTCGATCACGATCTCGCGGTCCGCCGTCGTGGACCGAGTCGGCACTCCTCGTCCCGTTGCGCTCATCGGTTATTCCTCTCGCGTTGCCTGCCCGAGTTCCTGCACGTACTTGTCCAGCCGGTCGAAGCTCTGGTTCCAGAACCGCTCGAATCCGCCGGTCCACTCGTGAACCGGCCGGAGTCCGCGGGCGTCGAGGCCGTACAGGCGTTGCTTGCCGACCTTGCGGTCCCGCACCAGCCCGACCTCCCGGAGCACCCGCAGGTGTTTGGACGCCCCCGGCTGGGTCATCCTCAGCTCCTGGGCCAGCTCGGTCACCGGTCGCTCCCCCGCGCGCAGCAGCATCAGGATCTCCCGGCGCTGCGGCTCCGCGATCGCGTTGAAGACGTCCGATGTGGTTGCTGCTCGTGCCATGACACCCAATCATATTCCCATATCGGAATGCGTCAATGGTAGAGAACCGGGAGGCTTCTACCGATGGGTCGCCGCACCGAACGTGTCCGACCCCACCGGCTTCATCTGCCATGACGAACCCCGCCACGATCGGGTGGATCGCCTCCGAACTCGAGGGCGTCACCGATCTGCTGCAGGCCGCGTACACGCGGATGAACGCGGTCAACGCCCGGGCGCGGTTGCTGTATCCCGGGCGTGAAGGCAGGTCAGCGCCCCGGCCGGTAGCGCGACCGCGCCAGCGCGTGGGCCTGCGCCAGCAACTCCCGCACGTCGGCGTCGGTTCTGCCTCCCGGGTTCACGACCGACAGCCACCCGAGCGTGCCGTACACCGGATGCGCGAAGATCCGGTCTACCACGCTCGGGTCGGTCTCGAGCGTCCCCGCCTCGCGCGGTCGCACGCCCGTCCGCGCGGTGAACGCATCCTTTCCGGCAAAGACGTTGAGGCGGAAGGTGTCCGGCCGATTCAGCTGTGACTTCTCGTCACCCGGGTAGTCCTTGGTCACGATCGTCGCGAACGGCTGTGTCCTCGTCGGTACCTGCCCGTCCGGGGCGTAGTAGAAGAACGTGTCGCCCCAACTGATCTCGGGTGAGCCGTCGCCGGGAACCGGCCGCAAGGCCAGCACGCCGCCGAGTTCGGTGACGAAGTCGATGATCTCGTCGATACTCATGTCTCGAGTGTTTCATTCAAGTGCTTGTGGAGACCTGGTCTGCAAACGACGAGGAGAATCGGTGGAAAGTCGCCATTCGCGGCTGCGCACGAGCGACGTCGCGCGCGGCGCCGGGTACTCGGTCCAGCAGATCCGCAATCTCGAACGCGACGGCGTGCTGCCACCGGCGGCCCGATCGGATACCGGCTACCGGATCTACGGCGAGGAGCACCTGGAATCCGCATGCGCCTACCGGGCCCTGGCTGCGGGGGTGGGGCCTGTCGAGGCGAAGGCGATCGTCCGCGCGGCGCATACCTACCCGGCGTCGGACCTGCTCGCGCTCCTCGACGCAGCCCACGCACGCCTGAACACCGAACGCCGCGACCTCGCGCTCGCGCAGGAGGCGGCGGCGGCGATCTCCACCGAACCGATCGACGACGTCCACCCCTCCGACGCCATGAGCACCGCCGAACTCGCCGGCGCGCTCGGGGTGCGGGTCTCGACGCTGCGGCACTGGGAAGCGGAAGGGCTCCTCGTGCCGGACCGGGCCGGGGCGCGCGGCCCGCGCCGCTACTCCCCCACCGACGTGCGGGACGCGCGCATCGTCCATCAGCTGCGTCTCGCCGGGTACCGCATCCCGCAGCTGCGGCAGGTGCTGCCCCGGTTGCGGAAAGCCCGCGGCCGCGCCGAGCTGAGCGCGGCGCTGGCCGCCCGGGGCGAGAACATCGATGCCCGCGCGCGGGCGCTGCTCGACGGTGCCGCCGCGCTGCGATCGCTGATCGGCCCGGCGCAATCCCCTAGGCCCGGTTGACCAGCTGAGCCCGCAGGTCGCGGGCGAGATGGTCGCGCTGCTCGAGCACCAAGCGGCGCAGCGCCCTCGGAGCGTCCGGGTGTGCATCGAGCCAGCCGTCGGCGAGTGCGAGGGTATCGCTGTCCGGGAACAGGCCGACGACGATCCGCCGGGCGATCTCGATGCTGCGCTCGTCCCACACCCCGCGGATCGCGGCGAAGTAGTCGGTGTCGTAGCGCGCGGTCAGGTCCCGTCGACCACCGGCGCGGAATCCCGCGATGGTCGCGTCGAGGTGCTCGTTGGACAGGCTGCGATCGGTGAGGATCGCGGTCCACGCGGTGGCCTTGACGTCGGCGGCGGGTCGGGCCGCGCGTGCACGCCGGTGCGCGGTGCGGCCGGAACCGGTGTCGTCGCGGGTCAGTTCGCCGTCGAGGTCGGCGGCGTCGGCGTGTCCGGTTGCGGCCAGCGCCAGCCACAGCAACCAGCGCAGGTCCGGGTCCAGCGCCAGTCCCTCGGGCGGCGGCGCGGCGCCGTCGAGGATGGCCCGGATGTCGGCGGCGCGGGCGTCGTCGGAGGTGGCCGCTGCCGCGACCGTCCGCGCCCAGGCGAGTTGCGCGCCGGAGCCGGGATCCGCGGCGTGCAGCGCGGCCCACGCGGAGTCGAGCCACGCGCGGCGGTAGCCGGGGCGCGCAGTTTCCGGCAGGTAGTGCTCGATCGCGGTGGGGACGTTGGCCTGCACGGAGCCGAGCAGCGCGAGGTTCGATTCGGCCGGGGCGAAGCGCTGCGCCATCGTCACGTACCGCGCGGCAAGGAGCTCGGCGTCGCGGGTGGCGTTCCACAGCGCCGACCACACGAGACCGCGGGCCAGCGGGTCGGTTACCCGGTCGAGCGATTCCTCGACGGTGGCGAGGGAGCGCGCGTCGAGCCGGATCTTGGCGTAGGTGAGGTCGTCGTCGTTGAGCAGCGTGAGCGGTGCGTCGGCGAGGTCCACCCGCGTGCGGCGCTGTTCGAGATCGACCTCGACGCGGTAGCGCCGCACCAGGTTTCCGCTTTCGTCGAAGTCGTACTGCCCGACCGCGAGGCGGTGCGGTCGCGGATCGCTCTGGACGATCTCGAACCCGTCGCTTCCGGCGGGTTCGAGGGTGAGCGTGGAGACGCCGGTGGTCTGCAGCCACGCGCGCGCCCAGCCGGTCAGGTCACGCCCCGAGGTCGCCGACAGTTCGGTGAGCAGATCGTCGAGGGTGGTGTTGCCGAAGGCGTGGGCACGGAAGTAGCGGCGGGCACCTTCGAAGAACGCGTCCCGGCCCACGTACGCGACGAGTTGCTTCAGGACGGAGGCGCCCTTGGCGTAGGTGATGCCGTCGAAGTTCAGTTTGGCGGCTTCGAGGTCGACGATGTCCGCGACCACCGGATGCGTGGTGGGCAGCTGGTCCTGCAGGTATGCCCACGCCTTGCGCCGGTTCGCGAACGCCACCCACGCGTCGGTGAACTCGGTGGCCTCGGCGCTGACGAGCGAACCCATGTAGTCGGCGAAGGATTCCTTGAGCCACAGGTCGTCCCACCATTTCATGGTGACGAGGTCGCCGAACCACATGTGCGCCATCTCGTGCAGGATCGTGTTCGCCCGGCCCTGGTACTGCGCCGCGGTCGCCGCGCCCCGGAAGACGTAGGACTCGGTGAAGGTGACGCAGCCGGGGTTCTCCATCGCACCGAGGTTGTATTCGGGTACGAACACCTGGTCGTACTTGCCCCAGGGGTACGGGTAGCCGAAGTGCTCGGCGAAGAAGTCCAGTCCCTGCTCGGTGATCTGGATTATCGCGTCGGCGTCGAGGTACTGCGCGAGCGACGCCCGGCACAGCACGCCGAGGTCGACGGTGAGATCGTCGCGGCTCCAGGATGATTCGACCAGGTGATAGGGGCCGGCGACGACGGCCGTGATGTAGGTGGACATCGGCGGGGTCGGCGCGAACACCACCCGCTGACTGCCTGTCACCGAACTCCGGTGCGCGACCGCCTGATTGGACACGACCTGCCACCCCTGGGGTGCGGACACGTCGAAGGTGAACGGCGCCTTGAGATCCGGCTGTTCGAAGCAGGCGAAGACGCGGCGCGCGTCGGCGGGCTCGTACTGGGTGTAGAGATAGGTCTGTCCGTCGGCGGGGTCGACGAACCGGTGCAGGCCCTCCCCGGACCGGCTGTACTCGCCGCTCGCCGCGACCGTCACGACGTTGTCCTCGGCCAGCCCGCTCAACGCGATCCGCGCCCCGTCGTACGCGACCGTGACGGGGACGCCGTTGACGGTGACGGACTCGACGGACGGCCCCAGGAAGTCGAGCCAGGTCTCACCGCTCGTCGAGGTGAACTCGATTGTCGTGGTGGTCGCGAAACCGGTGGTCGCCGGATCGGGCGCGTCCCGCAGGTCCAGTTCCACGCGGTAGGCGTGCACGCGGACGGTGTTCGCGCGGGTCGCGGTCTCGGCTCGGGTCAGGTTCGCGGTGCTCACGCGTCGATCCTATGGTGCCCGCACCCGGATCGGCCGTCGCCGGAAGTGGCGTCGCGGGTCAGCCGAGCGGAACCCCGCCCACACCCCAGTTCTCGCGGGGCACCTCGGTGAGGGTCACCCACACCGACGACTCGGGTTTGCCGGAGGTTTCCGCGTAGGCCTTGGTGACCGCGGCGATGACGGCGGCCTTCTGCTCGGTGGTGAGACCGGGTGTCTGGCTGATCTGGATCAGTGGCATGCAGGACACTGTGCCACAACCGTCCTCGGGCCTCTCACGCGCGCTGTGTAGCGTTCACGGCATGAGCAGGTTGGACGAAGTGGGCGAGCGCGACGCGTGGCGATGCTGGCTGTGCGACGAACCCGTGGACCCGGACATGTCGGTCAACGTTCCGCGCGGCCCCAGCGTCGACGCCCTCACCACCGCGAAGAAGGGCGCGAAGGGCGGGCAGGAACGACTGGCCCACCGCGCGTGCAACACGAAGAAGGGCGCGGTGAAACCGGTGGTGCTGTGGGCCGAGCACCTCTTCGTCGTCGACCCCGCCCCGATCATCGGGGTGGTGGATCAGCTCACCCGCAAGGGCGGTCGCGTGGCCGTCGCACGCTGCCCCACGGAAGCCGACGCGACCGAAGCCGGTGCCTGGCTGGTGGACCGGATGTCGCGCCTGGCACCCGACCTGAAGGTCGCGGCGCGGATCGACTCTGCCGGAGGCGGATTCCTCCTGTCGCTCAACGCGTCCTGAGCATCGGACCCGGCCCGCACCGACGTGTCCAGCCGACGTGTCTACTCGGCGGCGAGCAGGACGTCGGTGTCGAAGCAGGTGTGGGTGCCGGTGTGGCAGGCGGCGCCGGTCTGGTCGACGACGAGCAGCACCGTGTCACCGTCGCAGTCCAGCCGCACCTCGTGCACGTACTGGGTGTGCCCGGAGGTTTCGCCCTTGACCCAGTAGCTGTTGCGCGACCGCGAGAAGTACGTCGCCTTGCGGGTGGCGAGGGTGCGGGCGAGCGCCTCGTCGTCCATCCACGCCATCATCAGCACGTCGCCGGTCGACTTCTCCTGCACGACGGCCGCGAACAACCCGGCGTCGTTGCGCTTGAGTCGGTCGGCGATCCGCGGGTCCAGAATGTTGGTCATCGCACCGTGATCCCTTCTGCCCGCATGGCGTCCTTGACCTGGGGAATGGTGAGTTCCCCGAAGTGGAACACGCTGGCGGCGAGCACCGCGTCGGCCCCGGCCTTCACGGCGGGCGCGAAGTGCTCGACGGCACCGGCGCCGCCGCTGGCGATGACCGGCACGGACACGGCGGCGCGGACGGCCTCGATCATCTTCAGATCGAATCCGGCCTTGGTGCCGTCGGCGTCCATCGAGTTGAGCAGGATCTCGCCGACCCCGAGTTCCTCACCGCGGCGGGCCCATTCGACCGCGTCGATACCCGTGCCGCGGCGACCGCCGTGGGTGGTGACCTCCCAACCGGAGGGGGTGGGTTCCTGCCCTTCGGGAACGGTGCGGGCGTCGACGGACAGCACGATGCACTGGGCGCCGAACCGCTCGGACATCTCGCGCAGCACCTCGGGGCGGGCGATCGCGGCGGTGTTCACGCTGACCTTGTCGGCGCCGGCGCGCAGCAACCGGTCCACGTCCTCGACGGTGCGCACACCGCCACCGACGGTGAGCGGGATGAACACCTGCTCGGCGGTGCGGGTGACCACGTCCAGCATCGTGCCGCGGTCACCGCTCGAGGCGGTGACGTCGAGGAAGGTCAGTTCGTCGGCGCCCTGTGCGTCGTAGAGGGCGGCGAGTTCGACGGGGTCACCGGCGTCGCGCAGGTTCTCGAAATTCACGCCCTTGACGACGCGTCCGGCGTCGACGTCCAGGCACGGGATCACCCGAACTGCCAGGGTCATGGTTGTTGTTCTCCTTCGAGGCGGGAATCGGTCACCGATTCCAGTATGTCGAGTATCTCGTCGTGCACGCCGGGCGCGGCCGCGACCACCGAGCCGGAACCGATCCGCCACGGTGCGCCGGTGAAGTCCGTGGCGATACCCCCGGCGGCGCGCACCAGGGCCACCCCGGCCGCGTTGTCCCACGGATGGTGCCCGAACACGACGGCACCGCCGAGTACCCCGGCGGCGGTGTAGGCGAGGTCGACACCGGTCGAGCCGTGCATCCGCAGCCGGGACACGCGCCGGCTCAGTTCGGTGATGACCGCGAGCCGTCGCGTGCCGGGGACACGGCCGCGGCTGTCGATGTCGAAGCTGCCGACGCCGACCATCGCGTCGGCGAGCCGGCCCGGCTTCAGCGGCTCGGCGGGCACGCCGTTGTGCAGCAGGGGGCCGTTGATCGCGGCCGCGAACCGCTCCCCCACCAGCGGGAGCCACGTCAGCCCGAGCACCGGTTCGCCGTCGTGCACGAGCGCGAGGAGGATCCCGGCGGTGGGCAGGCCGGCGGAGTAGTTCACGGTGCCGTCGATGGGGTCGAGCAGCCACACCGTGCCCGTCCCGGCGCCGGGTCCGCCGAACTCCTCGCCGTGCACCGCGATGCCGGTGCGTTCGGTGAGCTCGCCGGTGATGCGTCGTTCCAGCTCGAGATCGAGTTCGGTGGCGAAGTCGTCGGGACCCTTGTCGACCGATCGGGGCGCGCCGCGACCGGCGACGAACCGCTCCGCCGCGCCGTCGAGGATCTCACTCGCGACCGCAAGCAGCCTCGGCAGGTCGGCGGTGTCGGTCATCGGCTCAGCGGGAGACGGCGTCGAGTGCTTCGGCCAGGGTGAACCGTCCGGCGTAGAGCGCCTTGCCGACGATCGCACCCTCGACACCTTCGGGCACCAGTGTCGCGATCGCCCGCAGGTCGTCGACGGTCGAGACACCACCGGAGGCGACGACGGGCGCGTCGGTCGCGTTCGCCACCTCGCGCAGCAGGTCCAGGTTCGGGCCGGTGAGGGTGCCGTCCTTGGTGACGTCGGTGACGACGAAGCGGGAGCAGCCGTCCCGGTTCAGCCGCTCCAGGGTCTCCCACAGATCGCCGCCGTCGGAGACCCAGCCGCGGCCGCGCAGGCGCCACTGGCCGTCGATGAGCTTGACGTCGAGACCCACGGCGATGCGGTCGCCGTACTCTGCGATGGCGCGGGCACACCATTCCGGGTTCTCGATGGCGGCGGTACCGAGGTTCACGCGGGCGCAGCCGGTCGCGAGGGCCGCGGCGAGCGTCTCGTCGTCGCGGATGCCACCGGACAGCTCCACGTTGACGTCGAGCTCACCGATCACACCGGCGAGCAGGTCCCGGTTGTCGCCGCGACCGAAGGCGGCGTCGAGGTCGACGAGATGCACCCACTCGGCTCCGGCGTTCTGCCATTCGAGGGCGGCGTCACGCGGCGAGCCGTAGCTGGTTTCGCTACCCGCCTCTCCCTGGACGAGGCGAACTGCTTCACCGTTGACGACGTCGACTGCAGGCAAAAGGACCAGGCTCACTGCGCCCACAATAGTGCCTGGCGCCCTCGACCCGGAAAACGTGCCGCGGTCGACACTGCCGCAGATCCAGAAGACAGCCGCGCGCGGCGGGCAGCGCGCTCCTGTCTGTTCGCTCGGCGGCTCTGCGCCGCCCGAGGATGCGCGGCGATTCCGTCACTCCCCCATCCGCGCGAGCACCGTCGACTCGAGTGCCGAGACGATCGTGTAGGCGACGATCATCGTGCCCGTACACACCACGACGGCGGCCCACAACTGGTCGTACGAGAAGGTCGTGGTCGCGCGGAGCATGAGGTACCCGATGCCCGTCCCGGTGGCGAGCCACTCCACCAGCAACGCGCCGACGACCGCGGCGGGCACGGCGATACGGGCGGCGGCCAGCAGCGCGGGCAGCGCGGCGGGCAGCTGTGCACCGACGAAGGTGCGCAGGGCGCTTGCTCCGGATACCGCGAACACGTCGGTGATGCTGCTGGGCACGGCCCGCACGGCGGCGAGTGTCATCACGAGCGTCGGGAAGAAGGTGACGGCAGCACAGATGAAGGCGGCGGTGAACAGCCCCCGACCGAAGATGATCATGAAGACGGGGGTGAACACGCCCAGCGGCACCGACTGCAGGACGATCGCCGGCGGCATCATCACGTACTCGAGCGCCGGGAAGCGCACGAACGCGGTCACGAGCACCAAGGCCACCGCGGTTCCCGCGAGGTAGCCGACGGCGGCCGACGACAGTGTCTGGCCCAGCGCGCCGAACACCTCGGCCCGGTGCGCGGCCGCGTCGTCGCCGGTGAGCAGGTAGCGGACGACGTCGTCGGGGGTCTTGGCGACGAACGAGCTGAGGTCGAACAGTTCGACGGCCGCCCACCACGCCGCGATCATGACAACCACCGAGGCCACGAACCCGCCGGCGAGTCCGAGCAGCCCGACACGGTGCCCGGCGGCGCCGGTGGACCCGACCGTCACCGAGGACGCGGAGACCGTGCGCGTCCACGGCGACGTCACGCGGTTCACCAGCGCGGGAAGCGCGTAGGCGATGCCCGCGACGGCGGTCGCCGCGAGCGCGAGCGCCCACGTGCGGGGCACCTGCAGTTGCTGCTGGGCCGTCATCATGGCGGGCCCGAGACCATCGGAGCCACCCAGATATTCACCGATGATGGCGCCGAGCACGGCGGCGGGTCCGGCGATGCGCAGGCTCGCCAGCACACTCGGAAGGCTCGCCCGCAGGCGCGCGAAACGCAGTTGCGCGCCGCGGCCGCCGCCGGCCGCGCGCACGACGTCGAGCACGGCCGGGCTCACCGATCGCAGGCCGACGAGCGCCCCCACCACGGTGGTGAGCACCACCCCGAGGGACGCGACCACGATCTTCGGGGCGTCCCCGTCGAGCAGCACGTACAGCACGGGCCCGATCGCCAGGACGGGCAGGAACGAGACGATCGCGGCGATCCGCAGCACGAACGATTCCAGCCGGGGCACCAGCACGACCAGTCCGGCCGCGGCGAGCGCGACGACGTTGCCGGCCAGCCAACCGGCCGCCGCGATCCGCACGGTCGCCGCGGTGTTGGCCGCGATCAGCGCGCGGTCGTCGACGAACGCGCCGAGAACCGCTGCCGGCGTGGGAAACAGCGCCGGGCGCAGCAGCGCCAGACCCGTCCACACCAGCAGGAGAACAGCGAATCCCACTGTGCCCGAGACCAACCTGCGGTCGACCCGAAACGTCCCGCGCCGACGCGTCGGGACGGCCGCCGAGGTTTCGGCGACGGGCCGGGCGGCGGTGGCGGTACTCATCCGGCGACGTCGGCGAGCGCCGTCGCCAATTCGGGTCGGGCCGAGTAGATCTCGGCGAGCAGCGACAGATCGAACAGGTCCTCGGCGGTGATGTCGAGGCCGGAGTCGGCGAGGGTGGCGATGTTCTGCGCGACGAGTTCGTCGGTGACCGTCATGATCCCGGACCGGCGGGTGTCGTCGGTGACGACGAGCCCGGTCTGGACGCGGGCGATCTCGCTCTGCACGGCGGCGTCGAGACCCAGGTCCGGTGCGTACTGCTCGATCGCGATGGTCGCTGCCCGGTCGGGATCCTTGATCGCGGCGATCCAGCCCTCGATCTCGGCGGTCAGGCAGGCGAGCACGTCCGCGCGCCGATCCCCCGCGAGCGACGACTCGTCCGCGACGTAGACCTGCGCGACGAGGGGGTAGCCGTGGTCGGCGAGCAGCAGCGTCGTGACGGCGTGCCCGGCCGCGGCGAGGGTCACCGGTTCGTTGGTCACGAACGAGAACCAGCCGTCCACCTCGCCCGCGGTCAGCGGGGTGGGATCGAACTGGACGGGAACGGTCCGGACGGAGGCCGGGTCGACGCCGGCGCCGGCGAGGAATGCGGCCCAGACGGTTTCGTTGACCGCCTGGACACCGATGGTCTTGCCGACCATGTCCTGCGGGGTCCGGATCGGCGAGGAGGCGAGGGACGTGACGCAGTAGGGATTCTTCTGGTACAGCGCACCGACGATCTTGACCCCGGCGCCGCCGTTGAGGCGCGCTGTGGCGACCTGGTCGGGGGACGACGCCACCCCGATCAGCGCCTTGCCGACCGCCACGTCGATAGGTGTCGGGGTCGCGGTGGGTCCGCCCTCGACGAGCTCCACGGTGTCGAAACCCTGTGCGGCGTAGAACCCGTCGGCGATCGCCAGGTAGGTGCCGGCGAACGAGACGCCGTGGGTGTACGACAGGCGGAACGTCAGCGAGCGCGGGCCGTCGGAGCCTCCGGTGGATTCGCCGTCGCTGCCGGAACAGGCGGCGAGCAGGGCGGATCCTCCGCCGAGCAGCACGAGGCCGCCCAGCGAGCGGGCGAGGAAGGCACGTCGGTGCATGGTCGTCAAAATGATTCTCCTGGGGAGTGCGTGCGGCCGGGTTGCGTCACCGATCAGGCGGTGAGTCCGACGACCTTGTATTCGAGGTATTCGCCGGAATGCACGGCCTCGTGGGCGATCGGAGTGTCGGCGTCGGTGCACGACGGCAGGCACTCGATGATCGTGGACCAGTTCGGGGTGTGGAAGAACGGCATCGAGACGCGCTCGCGCTCCCACTTCTCTTGCGGCGGGGTGAGGATGCGGTGGCGGGTGGAGACCCAGCGGTCGTTGGTCCAGATCGCCATGAGGTCACCGATGTTGACGACGAAGGAGTTCTCGACGAACGGCACGTCGACCCATTCCCCGGTCGACCGGTCGACGACCTGCAGGCCGCCCTCCTCGTCCTGGTACAGGATCGTCAGCGTGCCGGAATCGGTGTGCGGGAACTTGCGGTACTGGCCCTCGGCCGGCGGTGTGGTGATGGGCGGGTAGTAGTTCGCACAGAGGTTGGTCAGGTGGTTGTCGAACATGCCGTCGAAGAAGTGTTCGTCGAGGTCGAGTCCGAGCGCGAAGAACCGCATCACCTCGAGGGCCAGGTGTTCGAGCTCGGCGTAGTACGCGAGCCAGCTGGGCCGGAAGTCCTCGAGACCGGGCAGGTCGGGCCAGCGGTTGGGACGCGACCACACCTCGTATCCCTCGGCGAGTTCGGCGGGATCGGCCACTCCGGGTTCACCGGCGCGGTTCATGGTGAACAGCTCGCACAGGTCGGGCGGCGAGTCCAGGCGGGTCGCGAAACCATCGGCGCTGGCCCCGTCGCGGCCCGGGGTGCTGGCCCGGCCCTCGTGGAACAGGCGCAGCCCCCGCAGCGTGACGTCACCGGGCGGCGCGGCGAGGTGCCGGCGCTCCTCGAGCGGCACGTGGAAGAAGTCGCGGGTCACGCTCAGCACCCGATCGATGAGCGCCCGGTCGATGCCGTGGCCGGCGATCACGAAGAATCCCGAAGTGCTGCAAGCCTTGTCGAGGGCACGTCCGACGGCCGCGCGCGCCTGCGAATCTCCGGTCAACGCCCGGGACAGGTCGATCTGCGGGATGTACCCGTCGATGAGAACGGGGTCGCCGGAAACGGTCGAAACGTTCGAATCAGTCACAGGGATCATCGAACGGGACGAAGATGACGGCTCCTCACCGTCAGGTAAATGATTCGTTACCGATGCAACTGAAACGCCGGCGCGGGCGCCTCGATGCAGTCGCCGACCGAGGAGACAGCGGCGCGCTGCATGCCGCGCGCGGCTGTCTGCTGGGTCGGCGGGTGTCGGGCGGGGTCGTGGGAGCCGTCGATCATCACCCTTGCCACATACCCCCTGGGGGTATACCGTCGGTTGTGGCAAACCCCCATGCGGGTACAAGACCAGCAAGAGGTCCACCTTCGTCCAGCCCGGAGAGGTGCCCATGCACAACCACCAGCCCGAGATCGAACCCGGCGCCACGAAGACGACACTGCGCCCGGATCCACATGCCGGTCACGACGCGCACACCGCCGACGCCGCACACGGCGGTCACGATCGGCACACGGGACACGGAGCCCACGGGGAGATGTTCCGGCGACGATTCCGGATCAGCCTCGTGTTGTCGGTGCCGGTCGTCGCGTTCAGCCACATGGTCGCCGAACTGTTCGGCTACACCCTCCCGCACGCCCCCTGGGTCGCGTGGATTCCGCCCGTGCTGGGCACGGTGATCTTCGTCTACGGCGGCATGCCGTTCCTCACCGGCGGCTGGGCCGAGCTGCGGTCCCGGCGGCCGGGGATGATGCTGCTGATCGGGATGGCGATCAGCGTCGCGTTCGTCGCCTCGTGGGTCACCACGCTCGGCCTGGGCGGCTTCGACCTCGACTTCTGGTGGGAGCTGGCGCTGCTGATCGTCATCATGCTGCTCGGCCACTGGCTCGAGATGCGCGCGCTGGGTTCGGCGTCCGGCGCACTCGAGGCGCTCGCCGCGATGCTGCCGGACACCGCCGAGAAGATCACCGACGATGGCACCCGCGAGGTGCCGCTGGACGAATTGACGGTCGGCGACCTGGTTCTCGTGCGGGCCGGAGCGCGAGTGCCGGCGGACGGCAACATCGCCGACGGCCGCGCCGAGGTCGACGAATCGATGATCAGCGGCGAATCCAAACCCGTCGTCCGGCAGGTCGGCGACACCGTCGTCGCCGGCACCGTCGCCACCGACAGCTCCCTGCGGGTACGTGTCACCGCAGTCGGCGAGGACACCGCTCTGGCGGGTATCCAGCGGATGGTCGCCGACGCACAGGCCTCGTCGTCCCGCGCGCAGGCCCTGGCCGACAAGGCCGCGGCGTTCCTGTTCTACTTCGCCGCGGTCACCGGCGCGCTCACCTTCGCGGTGTGGACGCTGCTCGGCAACCTCGACGAGGCGGTGGTGCGCACCGTCACCGTGCTCGTCATCGCCTGCCCCCATGCCCTGGGTCTGGCGATCCCGCTCGTGATCGCGATCTCCACCGAACGCGCCGCGCGGGCAGGGGTTCTGGTGAAGGACCGCCTGGCGCTCGAACGCATGCGCACCGTCGATGTGGTGCTGTTCGACAAGACCGGCACCCTCACCCAGGGTCGCCATCAGGTGACCGGCATCGCGCCCGCCACGGGTGTCACGGACGAGGAGCTGCTCGCCGTGGCCGCCGCGGTCGAGGCCGACAGCGAACACCCGGTCGCGCGGGCCGTCGTCGCGGCGGCGGAGGACCGTGTGCCCCACGACGCGCGGGTCACCGCCACCGACTTCCGGTCGCTGCCCGGCCGCGGAGTGAGCGCCGTCGTCGACGGTGTGGAGGCGACGGTCGGTGGACCGGCGATGCTGCGCGACCTGCAGCTCTCGGTGCCCGACGAGGTTGCCGCCGTCACCGGCGGATGGGTGCAGCGCGGCGCCTCGGTGCTGCACGTCGCGCGCGGCGCGCAGGTGCTCGGCGCGGTCACGCTCGAGGACGCGGTGCGCGACGAGTCACGCCGGGCGATCGAGGCCCTGCACGCCCGCGGGGTGCGGGTCGCGATGATCACCGGCGATGCACAGCAGGTCGCCGATGCCGTCGCCGCCGACCTGGACATCGACGAGGTGTTCGCCGAGGTGCTACCGGAGCACAAGGACGCGAAGGTCACCGAACTGCAGCAGCGCGGCCACCGGGTCGCGATGGTCGGCGACGGCGTCAACGACGCACCCGCCCTCGCTCGCGCGGACGTCGGTGTCGCGATCGGCGCGGGCACCGACGTCGCGATCGAATCCGCGGGGGTCGTGCTGGCTGCGGACGATCCGCGGGCGGTGCTGTCGATCATCGAACTGTCGCGTGCCGGCTATCGGAAGATGTGGCAGAACCTGGTGTGGGCCACCGGCTACAACATCGTCGCGGTGCCGCTCGCCGCCGGCGTGCTGGCCTTCGCCGGGGTGGCGATCTCCCCCGCGGTGGCCGCGATCCTCATGTCGGTGTCCACCATCGTGGTCGCGCTCAACGCCCAGTTGCTGCGTCGCCTCGATCTGGATCCGGCCCGCCTGTCGCGTCCGTGAACCACCCCGCGGCGTGGTCCGGCTAGCTGCGATCGTCCCCGCGCCCGTAGGCCCGGCGCGTCATCCGCGTCGAAACGACACCCATCGCGGCGATGGCGCCGGCGATGCCGACGAGGACGATGATCAGCCCGACGACCGGACCCGGCTGCAGCACGATCATCAGCACGGTGACGAGCGCGAGCACCGCGGTTGCCGAACCGACGACCGCGAGCGCCAGCTTCCCCAGCGGCAGATCCTTGCGTGGATCGTCGCCTCGGCCGCCGGCGCCGGTCACAGGCTGCCGACCCAGTTGCGCAGCAATGCCGCGCCGGCGTCTCCGGACTTCTCCGGGTGGAACTGCGTCGCCGACAGCGGGCCGTTCTCCACGGCGGCGAGGAACCTGACGCCGTGCTCGGCCCACGTGAGCTTCGGCGGGGCGATGCGTTCGGGTTCGGGCAGTTCCCACACCTGCGCGGCGTAGGAGTGCACGAAGTAGAAGCGGGTGTCGGCGTCGAGGCCGGCGAACAGCACCGAGTCGGCGGGGGCTTCGACGGTGTTCCAGCCCATGTGCGGCAGCACCGGGGCGTCGAGGCGGGCGACCGTTCCCGGCCATTCGCCGCAGCCCTCGGTCTCGACGCCGTGCTCGACACCCTTCTCGAACAGGACCTGCATGCCCACGCAGATGCCGAGGACCGGCCGGCCTCCGGCCAGGCGGGTTCCGATGAGCTTCTCGCCCCCGACGGCCCGCAGGCCCTTCATGCACGCGTCGAACGCGCCGACGCCAGGGACGACGAGGCCGTCCGCGTTGAGCGCGACCTTCGGGTCCGCGGTGACTTCGACGTTCGCTCCGGTGCGGGCCAGTGCCCGGGCAGCCGAATGCAGGTTGCCGGAACCGTAGTCGAGAAGGGCGACGTTCTTTGCGCTCATGGGTTCGATTCTATGGGTCGTGGTTTCGGGTCGGACGGCCCGGCAAGGCGGGCCAGGAGGGGAAGGACCGGAACGAGCACCGCGGCGATCGCGAAGGCCGCCGGGTACCCCGCGGCGGTCGCGAGTGCGCCGAGCAGAAACGCGCCGATGCCAGCACCGGCGTCGAAGCCGATGTTCCAGGCGGCACTCGCGGATCCGATGTGGCTTGGGCCGGCGCGACGGAACGCGACGAGCAGCGCCTCGTTCTGCACGATGCCGAAGCCGAGACCGAAGCATGCCGCCGCGCCGATCAGCGCAGGCGCGCCGGCGCGGTCGTCGGCGACGAGCGCGAACGGCACCATCGCGATCGCGGCGAGCGCCAAGCCGATCGGCAGCAACCGGCCCGCACCGATCCGGTCGGCCAGCGATCCCGCGCCGAACCGCCCGACGAGCGTGGACGCGCTCAGCGTGGCGAGGGCGATCGGCACCGGCAGGCCCACCGCCGCGATCTGCAGCAGCGACGTCAGGCCGCCGTAGGCGATGGCGCCGGCACCGATCGCCACGGTCGGCAGCAACAGTGCGAGCAGCGGAGGCCGGCCGTGCGTGGCGCCGGCGGCGGGTCGGACCCGCGGCAACCGTGCGGCGGCCACGAGCCCGAGTGTGGGCACGAGCGCACCGAGCACGAACACCGGTGCGGTCGAGAACCTTTCGGCCAGGAACAGGCCCAGCGGCAGACCGATCATCTGCGACGCGGCGATCGCGATGCCGAGGGCGCCGGTGGCGCGGCCCAACTGCCGGGCCGGGGTCAGTTCCGCGACCAGCGCGGCCGCGGCCACGGTGATCATGCCGAAGCCGATGCCGCGCACCGCCGAGATGCCCAGCACCACCGGCGGCGCGGTCGAGGCGAGCAGCCCCAGCGACGGCAGACCGAGCAGCAGGCACCCGGCGATCAGCAGTTGCCGATGTCCCCGGGCGCGCATCAGCTTCGGCATGGCCAGCTGGGTGAGCACCGTGGTCGCCATGAACACCGTCGTCACCGATCCGGCGAGCGTGTCGCTGCCTCCCGCCTGCGCGATCGCCCACGGGACGACGGGCAACAGCAACGAGAATCCGCCGAACGCGGCGGCCGCGAGAGCCCAGGACGCGAGAAGGCCACGGATGCCGAGCAGGCCCGGCGCAGCCGTCACAGCAACCTCAGGATCCCGGCGATCGCGGCGAGCAACGTCAGGGCCAGCAGCACCCCGGCGAACAGCTGGTTGCCGGCTTTCCATGCCGACCACGTTCCCCCGGCGGCCAGCCCTGCGACCAGGAAGCAGCCGTAGGTCAACAGGACATCCATCGGCTACAGGCTGCCCTTGGTCGACGGGATGCCGCTGACCCGCGGGTCCGGTTCGACGGCCTCGCGCAGCGCCCGCGCCACCGCTTTGAACTCGGCCTCGGTGATGTGGTGCTGGTCGCGGCCGTACAGCACGCGCACGTGCAGCGCGATACGGGCGTGGAACGCGAACGACTCGAACACGTGCTTGTTGATCACCGTGGCGTAGGGCACGCCCGGGTAGCCGCCGATCACCGAGTGCACCATGTAGTCCGGTTCCCCGGTGTGCACGCAGTACGGCCGTCCCGACACGTCCACCGACGCGTGCGCGAGGGTCTCGTCCATGGGGATGAAGCAGTCACCGAAGCGGCGGATGCCGCGCTTGTCGCCGAGGGCCTGGTTGAACGCCTGGCCGAGCACGATCGCGGTGTCCTCGACGGTGTGGTGCGCCTCGATCTCGACGTCGCCCTTCGCGTGGACGGTCAGGTCGAAGGAACCGTGCTGGCCGAGCGCGGTGAGCATGTGGTCGTAGAACGGGATACCCGTCGAGATGTCGGTGCGGCCGGTGCCGTCGAGATTGATCTCGACGCTGATGCTCGACTCCTTGGTCGTGCGTTCGACCTTCGCGATCCGGTCGCTCATCGGGTTCCCTCGATTTCCGTTGCGGCGAGTTGCTCACTCACGCGCAACAATTCGTCGTTCTCGTGTGCCAACCCGATGGTGGTGCGCAGGTAGCCGGGGATGCCGACGTCCCGGATGAGCACGCCTTCGTCGAGGTAGCGCTGCCAGGTGGCGGGGGCGTCCGCGAACCGGCCGAACAGGATGAAGTTGGCGTCCGACGGGATCACCTCGTAGCCGAGGCGCGCCAGTTCCGCGGCGACGCGGATGCGCTCGGCGGTCAGTGCCGCGACCGACCCGAGCGTCTCCTCGGCGTGCCGCAGCGCCGCCCGGGCGGCGGCCTGGGTGATCACCGACAGGTGGTACGGCAGTCGCACCAGCAGCAGTGCCTCGACGACGGCGGGCGCCGCGGCGAGGTAGCCGAGGCGACCCCCGGCGAACGCGAACGCCTTGCTCATGGTGCGCGAGACGATGACCTTCGCCGGATACTCGTCGATCAGCGCGAGCGCGCTCGGCACCGCGGAGAACTCTGCGTACGCCTCGTCGACGATGACGATGCCCGGTGCGGCCTCGACGATCACCCGCAACTGGTCGAGCGGGATGCTGTGCCCGGTGGGGTTGTTCGGGCTGGTGACGAACACGACGTCGGGCTTACGGTCCCGGATCGCCGCGACGGAGGCCTCGATGTCGAGGGTGAAATCGTCGCGCCGGTAGGTCGCCAGCCACTCGGTCTGGGTGCCGTCGGAGATGATCGGGTGCATCGAGTACGACGGCACGAAGCCCATCGCACTACGGCCCGGCCCACCGAACGCCTGCAGGATCTGCTGCAGGATCTCGTTGGATCCGTTCGCCGCCCACAGGTTTTCGACACCCACTGCGACACCGGTCTGCCGGGTCAGGTAGGCAGCGAGGTCGGTGCGCAGGGCCACGGCGTCGCGGTCCGGGTAGCGGTGCAGCTCACGCGCCGCCTCACGCACGGCCTCGGCGACGTCGTCGACGAGCGCCTGCGTCGGCGGGTGCGGGTTCTCGTTGGTGTTCAGCTGCACCGGCACCGTCAACTGCGGTGCGCCGTAGGCGGATTTGCCGCGCAGGTTCTCGCGCAGGGGCAGGTCGTCGATGGTGATGCGGCTGCCGGGCACGGTCCCGGTCTGTGCGCCGCTCATCGCAGAGCCTCGAAACGCAGACGCACGGCCTCACCGTGGGCGGGCAGGTCCTCGGCGTTCGCGAGGGTGATGACGTGCCCGGCGACGTCCTGCAGCGCTTCGCGGCTGTAGTCGACGACATGGATGCCACGCAGGAAGGTCTGCACGCTCAGCCCGGACTGGTGCCGCGCGCAGCCGGCGGTGGGCAGCACGTGGTTCGATCCGGCGCAGTAGTCGCCGAGGCTGACCGGCGCCCACGGCCCCACGAAGATCGCGCCGGCGGCGCGGACCCGCGCGGCCACCTCGGAGGCGTTCTCGGTCTGGATCTCGAGATGCTCGGCGGCGTAGGCGTTGACGACCTGCAGGCCCTGCTCGAGATCGTCGACCAGGACGATGCCGGACTGGCTGCCGGACAGCGCGGTCGTCACACGTTCGCGGTGCTTGGTGATCTCGAGCTGCGCGGCGAGGGCGGCGTCGACGGCGTCGGCCAGGTCGGTGCTGGTGGTGACGAGGACCGAGGCGGCCATCACGTCGTGTTCGGCCTGGCTGATCAGGTCGGCGGCCACGTGCACGGCGTCGGCGGTGTGGTCGGCGAGGATCGCGATCTCGGTGGGCCCGGCCTCGGCGTCGATTCCGACGACGGCGCGGCACAGCCGCTTGGCGGCGGTAACGTAGATGTTACCGGGGCCGGTGATCATGTCGACGGGCGCGAGCTCGGTCGCGGCGTCGTCGACGTCGGTGCCGCCGTAGCTGAGCAGCGCGACGGCCTGGGCGCCGCCGACGGCCCACACCTCGTCGACGCCGAGCAACGCGGCCGCAGCGAGGATGGTCGGGTGCGGCAGACCGTCGAAGTCCTTCTGCGGCGGCGAGGCGATGACGAGCGATTCGACGCCGGCGGCCTGGGCCGGGACGACGTTCATCACGACGGACGACGGGTAGACGGCGTTGCCGCCGGGCACGTACAGGCCGACGCGCTCGACCGGCACCCAGCGTTCGGTGACGGTGCCGCCGGGCACGACCTCGGTGACGGTGTCGGTGCGACGCTGATCGGCGTGGACGAGGCGGGTGCGGGTGATGGCGACCTCGAGGGCCGCGCGCACGGCGGGGTCCAGCTCGGCGAGCGCCCGATCGATCGCGGCCTGCGGTACGCGCACCTGCGCGGGGCGAACACCGTCGAACTTCTCGCTGTAGTCGAGGGCGGCGACGGCTCCGCGGTCGCGGATGTCGTCGACGACGGGACGGACGTGATGCAGCACCGCGTCCACATCCACTCCGCCTCGGGGCAGGGCGCCCCTCAGCTCCGCAGTGGTGGGGGTACGACCGCGCAGGTCGGTGCGGGCAAGCATGAGGTGTCCTCTCTCGTAGAACAGGGATCTGTTCCATTATCCGCGATACACGCAAACGAGTTGTCGGCCGGTCGCCCGGCGGCGCGGCGTCCCTGCCCCGGCGGCACCGATTCCGGGCTGCGGCGGTCCTATGCTGGGCGGCATGGACGACGACGCATCGCACGCTGCCACCCTGGGTGAGCTGATTCGCCGCCAGCGCGAGCTCGCCGCACTGCCGATGCGGCAGCTGGCCGCGATGGTGGGAATCTCGAACCCGTATCTGTCGCAGATCGAGCGGAATCTGCGGGCGCCGAGCGATCGGGTGCTCAATGCCATCGCCGAGCAGCTGCACCTGTCGGCGGACACCCTGACGGCCCAGGTCGCCTCCCCCGCCGCGGCCAAGGAATCCGCAGTGCTGCAAGCGATCCGGGAGGATCCGGATCTGACCAACCCGCAGCGCCGGTCGCTGGAGGAGATGTACGAGGCGTTCCGGGAGGTGACCGTCGCCAAACGGAGACGGGGCATTCGGGACGAGTCGGACGAATCCCCGACAGCGTGACGTGATTCACATCTGAAACAAGTTCTACGAGTGCGTCACAGCACCTCGCAGGTCGGGCGAGTGCCCGTGCGCCGCGTCACTACCTGCAGTGACCATGTACCTCGAAGTAAGGTGCGCGCCTCTGCCGTCCGTGTCACCCTCGGGCATCCCCCAACCATGACCTGAGGTGAGCCCGTGCTCGACCATGTGCACAAGAAGTTGAAGTCCAGCCTCGATCCGATCGGCTGGGCACCCGCCGTCGCGTCCGTGGCCGGACGCGCCGTCCGCAATCCGCAGAAGGTCGCCTCGGCGACCACCGGATACACCACGCGCCTGGCCAAGATCCCCGCCGCCGCCACCCGCGTGTTCAACGAGGCCGACCCGCAGCCGCCGCTGCCCGTCGATCCCCGGGACGGGCGGTTCAGCAACGCCGCGTGGAAAGAGAACCCCGCCTACTTCTCGCTGCTGCAGAGCTACCTGGCCACCCGCGAGTACGCGCTCGAGCTCACCGAAGCCGGCGCCGGTGACCCGCTGCAGGACGGCAAGGCCCGTCAGTTCGCGAACCTGATGTTCGACGTCCTCGCGCCGTCGAACTTCCTGTTCAACCCCGCGGTGCTGACCCGCGCGCTCGAGACCGGCGGCGCGAGCCTGCTGCGCGGCGCCCGGTACGCCCTCGACGACCTGACCAACCGGGGCGGCCGGCCGCTGAAGGTCGACGTCGACGCCTTCAAGGTCGGCGAGAATCTCGCGGCGACGCCCGGCAAGGTCGTCTACCGCAACGATCTGATCGAGCTGATCCAGTACGCGCCGCAGACCGAGCAGGTGCACGAGATCCCGATCCTGGCGGCGCCGCCGTGGATCAACAAGTACTACATCCTCGATCTCGCGCCCGAGCGCAGCCTGGTCGAGTGGGCGATCCGCCACAACCGCACCGTGTTCATGATCTCGTACCGCAATCCCGACGAGTCCATGCACGACGTGACCATGAGCGACTACTACGCCCAGGGCATCGCGTCGGCGCTGGACGTGGTCGAGGAGATCACGGGATCGTCCCGCATCGAGGTGCTCTCCATCTGCCTCGGTGGTGCGATGGCCGCGATGGCCGCCGCACGGCTGGCCGCCGAGGGCGACCGCCGCATCTGCGCGCTGACCATGCTCAACACCCTGCTCGACTACCGCGACGTCGGCGAGCTCGGATTGCTGACCGATCCGGCCACCCTCGACAACGTCGAGTTCCGGATGCGCGCCCAGGGCTTCCTGTCCGGCCACGAGATGTCCGGCAGCTTCGACATGATCCGGGCCAAGGATCTGATCTTCTCGTACTGGGTATCGCGGTGGATGAAGGGTGAGAAGCCGACGGCCTTCGACATCCTCGCCTGGAACGAGGACAGCACCCGCATGCCCGCGGCCATGCACTCGCACTACCTGCGAACCCTCTACGGACGCAACGAACTCGCCGAAGGCGTGTACGAACTCGCCGGCAAGACACTGGATCTGGGCGACATCCGGTGCGACACGTACATCGTGGGTGCGATCAACGACCACATCGTGCCGTGGACGTCGTCGTACGAGTCGGTGCGGCTGCTCGGCGGCTCCGTCCGGTTCGTGCTGTCCAACGGCGGTCACATTGCGGGAGCGGTGAATCCGCCGGGGCCGAAGTGCTGGTTCGAGGCGGTCGGCGCACCCGACGCGGAAACCCCTGCCGCTCTGCCGAATTCGGCGCAGGACTGGAAGGAGCGAGCCACCCGGAGCACGACGTCGTGGTGGGAGGACTGGGCGGCATGGTCCGGTTCGCGGGCCGGCGCGCTGGTCGCACCGCCGTCGATGGGCAGCACTGCACATCCGGCGCTGTGCGACGCACCGGGCACCTACGTCTTCGGATGACGCTCGGGTAGCGCGTTAGCAATCACCGTGCTAACTTGCTAACAGCGTCGTTCGAGGCGCTTCCACCACCGACAGAAGGACTCGTTATGACCTCCCCCAAGACCACCAACGCCGCCAAGGTCGCCACCGACGCCGCCTCCAAGGCCGCCACCGACGCGACCGACGCCGCGCAGAAGGTCGCCGCCTCCGCCACCCAGGCCGCCACCCGCGCCACGGAGGAGCTGAGCAAGGCCGTCGACGACACCGCCGCCCGCGTGAACGACTTCAACGGCAAGATCGTCGACGCCGCCAAGCAGAGCGGCAACCTGGCCGTCGACACCTACGAGAAGACCGTCTTCAGCCTTCTCGACCTGCAGGAGAAGTTCGCCGAGGCCACCCCGATCGAGTGGGTCGCCGACCTCGCGAAGGCACAGGTCTCGTTCGCTCGCGAACTGACCGCCACCACCGCCACCACCGCCCGCGACCTCCTCAAGTGAGGCCCGTGCGCACCGTCCTCGCATCGAAGGACGGGAAACGCGCACCGGCTACCGAGCCGCAGGCTTAGGGTGCGCGGCATGGACGCCGTATCACCCGCCGCGATCGCCGCGGCCCCGTTCCGCATCGGGGCCGCGGCGATCGCCGGTTGGAGCGCCTATCTGCTCGGTCTGGCCCGGCGCGGTGCCGGTCCGCTCGACCTCGTCGACGACGCCACCGCGTTCGTGAACGTCCTCACCGACCGCGACCGGCCCGGCTGGGCCCACCCCTGGCCCGTGGCCCTGCAGTGGCCGCTCGCGCGGCTGCGGGACTGCACCGTCGCATCACCGTCGACGGCCGGGACCGTGCCCACCCTGCTCCTGCCACCGCAGGCCGGCACCGATTCGTGCATCGTCGACCACTCCACCGAACGCAGCCAGATCGCGGCGCTGCACGCCGGCGGACTGACGCGGCTGTACTGCTTGGACTGGCTGCCCGCGACGGCCGAGACCGACGGCGACTCGATCGACGAACATCTCGCCGTGGTTGCCGAGGCGGTGGCCCATCTCGGCGGACGGGTCAATCTCATCGGTGACAGCCAGGGCGGGTGGCTCGGCGCCGTGTACGCGGCGCTGCACCCCGACGAGGTGCACACGCTGACCGTCGCGGGGGCACCGATCGACTTCCACGCCGATCGTCCGGGACTCGGCCTGCTCGGCCACCTGCCCCGCAGGGCGGGCGCCGCTGCGGCGGCCCTGGTCTACGACACCGGGCACCTGCTCGGCGTCCATCTCACCGACCCCGTCGGCGAGGTGCAGCGGGCGATGGATCTGCTCGCCGGGCTCGACGATCCCGAGGTGATCGCGCGGATCACCGAGCAGCGCCGCTGGTTCGTGTGGCGCCAGCCGATCCCCGCCGCGTTCCGGGACTGGATCGTCGAGCACCTCGTGGTGGGCAACGAACTGGTCCGGGGAGAGCTGGTGATCGGCGGGCGGCGCGTCGACCTCGCCGAGATCGACTGTCCCCTGATCCTGCTCGCCGGAACCGGCGACCTGCTGGCCCCGCCCGCACAGGTGCACGCCCTGGCCGCGCTCGTGGGCACCGCACCCGAACGGATCTCCCTGCACACCGTCGAGGACGGGCACATCGGGCTGTTCGTCGGGCGCCGGGTCCTGGCCGAACAGTGGACCCCGATCGCGTCCGCCGTCGCAGCGCAGTCCGGATCGGCAGCGGGGTTCGGGTGAACCGGGTGCGGGCGGCGGTCGTCGCGGTGGCGCTGATCCTCACCGCGTCGATCCTGCCCACAACGGCCGCAGCGGCACCGACCGAGTTGGCACCGACCGAGTTTCTGTGGGGAGTCTCCTCGTCGGGCTTCCAATCCGAGGGCTCGTCGCCGGACAGCAACTGGTCGCGCTACTCGGCCTCGGGCCGCACCCGCGACCCGATCGGTGCCGCCGTCGACTTCCGCCACCGCTATCGCGAGGACATCGCCCGCGCCGCCGACCTCGGGGTGGACGTGTTCCGGTTCTCCGTCGAATGGGCCCGGGTCCAACCGCGGGCCGATCACTGGGACGAGACGGAGTTCGCGTACTACGACGACGTGGTCGCCGCGATCCGGGAGCACGGCATGACGCCGATGATCACCCTGGACCACTGGGTGTATCCCGGATGGATCGCCGACCGCGGCGGCTGGGCCGATCCCGGCACGGTCACGGCCTGGCTGGCCAACGCCGAACGGGTGGTCGCCCGGTACGCGAACGCCGGGGCGCTGTGGGTCACCGTCAACGAACCGACGATCTACGTGCGGCAGGAACTCACCCTCGGCGGGTTGTTCCCCACCGACGTCCCCCGCATGTTCGACGGGCTCGTCGCCGCGCACCGCGGTGCGTACGAGCTGATCCACCGGCACGATCCGGACGCGAAGGTCACCTCGAACGTCGCGTACATCCCCGGCGCCCAGTCCTACCTGGACACGTTGTTCCTCGACCGCGTCCGCGACCGCCTGGACTTCGTCGGGGTCGACTACTACTACGGGGTGGAGCCCGGCAATCTCACCGCGATCCACGCCGCGTTCGACGACTTCGCAGCGGTGCGCCCGCATCCGCAGGGGCTGCACGACGCGCTGATGGACTACACCCGGCGGTATCCGGGGCTGCCGCTGTACGTCGTCGAGAACGGCATGCCCACCGCCGACGGGGTGCCGCGTCCGGACGGCTGGACCCGCTCCCGCCACCTGCGCGAGCACGTCGCCGCGGTGGCCCGCGCGATCGACGACGGCGCACCGGTGTTCGGCTACAACTACTGGTCGCTCACCGACAACTACGAATGGGGTTCGTACACACCACGGTTCGGCCTCTACACCGTCGACGCCCGCACCGATCCGACGCTGGCCCGCCGTCCCACCGACGGCGTCGAGGCCTATCGCGCGATCATCGGCGGCGGCGCACCCTAGATCTGCGCTGCCCTAGAATCGTGCGATGACCTGGCAGATGTGGCTCGCCTTCCTCGGCGCGGCGTGGGTGATCAGCCTGTCCCCCGGCGCCGGGGCCGTCGCGTCGATGTCCTCGGGACTCGCGCACGGCCTGCGCCGCGGCTACTGGAACATCCTCGGTCTGCAACTCGGCCTGCTGCTGCAGATCGCGGTGGTCGCCGCGGGCGTCGGCGCCGTCCTGGCCCGGTCCGCGACCGCGTTCACCGTCATCAAGTGGTTCGGCGTCGCGTATCTCGTGTATCTCGGGATCCGGCAGTGGCGGGCCCGGCCCACCGAAACCGAGGCCGAGACGCCGACGCGGGGCGCGTCCGCGCCGGCGCTGGTGCTGCGGGGCTTCCTCGTCAACGCCTCGAATCCGAAGGCCGTCGTCTTCATGCTGGCGGTGCTGCCGCAGTTCCTGGAACCGGCGGCGCCGCTGCTGCCGCAGTATCTGGCGATCGCGGCGACCATGGTCGCCGTCGACGTCGTCGTGATGACCGGCTACACCGGTCTGGCCGCGCGCGTGCTCACCCTGATGCGGTCCCCGCGGCAGCAGTCGATCACCAACCGCGTGTTCTCCGGACTGTTCCTGACCGCGGCTGCGTTCCTGGCGACGGTGCGCCGCGCCGCGACGGTCTGACCCGCCCCCCGAAAGCCCCGCGAGCGCGGGCGGAACGGGGTTAGGCTGGCCCGGACCAGCCAACTGCCGGTCGTCCGGTACCGGGTGTCGGTACCCGCGTCCGAACCTCTCGGTGGTGCACGACTCGGCCGTTCTCGGACGGCGGACCGGAGGCATCGTGAATCCAGTGGTGACCGCACCCGCGCCCCGCGCGACGCGTCCCATGCCCGCGCGTTATCACCTCAAGGGCTCGGTGCTCTACAAGCTGATGACCACGACCGATCCCAAGGACCTCGGGATCATGTACATGGTCACTTCGTTCGGGTTCTTCCTGGCCGGCGGCCTGATGGCGATGCTGATGCGCGCCGAACTCGCGGTCCCGGGCATGCAGTTCCTGTCGAACGAGCAGTACAACCAGTTGTTCACCGTGCACGGCGGCGTGATGCTGCTGATGTACGCAACGCCGATCGTGTTCGGTTTCGCGAACTACATCCTGCCGTTGCAGATCGGCGCCCCCGACGTCGCGTTCCCGCGTCTGAACGCCCTGAGCTACTGGCTGTACCTGTTCGGTGCGCTGATCGTCGTCTCGTCGTTCATCACCCCGGGGGGCGCCCCCGACTTCGGCTGGACCTCCTACACCCCGCTGTCCGACGTGACGCACACGCCCGGCGTCGGCGCGAACCTGTGGGTGATGGGTCTGGCCATCATGGGTCTGGGCACGATCCTCGGCGCCGTGAACATGACCACGACGGTCGTGTGCCTGCGGGCCCCCGGCATGACCATGTTCCGGATGCCGATCTTCACCTGGAACATCCTCATCACCAGCGTGCTGATCCTGCTGGTGTTCCCGCTGCTCACCGCCGCGTTCATGGGGCTGTTCGTCGACCGGGTGCTGAACGGGAACGTCTACGACCCCGCCACCGGCGGGGTGATCCTGTGGCAGCACCTGTTCTGGTTCTTCGGGCACCCCGAGGTGTACGTGGTGGCGCTGCCGTTCTTCGGCATCGTCTCGGAGATCTTCCCGGTCTTCTCCCGTAAGCCGATCTTCGGGTATTCGGGTCTGGTGTACGCGACGATCGCGATCGCGGCCCTGTCCATCGCGGTGTGGGCGCACCACATGTACGCCACCGGCGCCGTGCTGCTGCCGTACTTCTCGTTCATGACGTTCCTCATCGCCGTCCCGACCGGCGTGAAGTTCTTCAACTGGATCGGCACGATGTGGAAAGGTCAGCTCACTTTCGAGACCCCGATGCTGTTCTCGGTCGGCTTCATCATCACGTTCCTCTTCGGTGGCCTGACCGGCATCATCCTCGCGAGCCCGCCGATGGACTTCCACCTGCACGACTCGTACTTCGTGGTCGCGCACTTCCACTACGTGCTCTTCGGCACCATCGTGTTCGCCACCTACGCGGGCATCTACTTCTGGTTCCCGAAGATGACCGGCCGCATGCTCGACGAACGCCTGGGACGGTGGCACTTCTGGCTGACGTTCATCGGCTTCCACACCACCTTCCTGGTGCAGCACTGGCTGGGCAACGAGGGCATGCCGCGTCGCTACGCCGACTACCTGCCCACCGACGGCTTCACCACGCTGAACAGCATCTCGTCCGTGGGCGCGTTCATCCTCGGCGCGTCGACGCTGCCGTTCCTGTGGAACGTCTTCAGGAGCTACCGGTACGGCCAGGTCGTCACGGTCGACGACCCGTGGGGTTACGGCAACTCGCTGGAGTGGGCCACCTCCTGCCCGCCGCCGCGGCACAACTTCACCGAGCTGCCGCGCATCCGGTCGGAGCGTCCGGCGTTCGAGCTGCACTACCCGCACATGTCGGATCGGATGCGCGCCGAATCGCACGTCGGCTGGGGCAGCAGCAGCCACGAGGTCACCGAAGGAGCGCACCTCCAGGATCTCGCCGACCGCACGCCGAAGGAGCACTGACCGCCCTCGGGCGGGGCGTTCGAGTCAGTGCTCGGCGGGCGCGACGCCGAGTCGCTCGCACGCCGCGTGGTAGAGCGCCACCACCGCGCCACGGATCGCCGCCCGGTCGCCGGCCGGTTCGAGCCACGGCACCCGCACGATCCGCTCGTCGCCGTCGCCGGTGGTCAGCTGCCACTGCCCGGCCTCGGCGTCGAGACCGATCATGCGCGCCGCCGTGGCGGTGGGCTCCGCGAAGGCACGGACGATCAACAGGTTGTCGTCGGCATGGTCGTCGTTCATGTGTCCGGTCACGGCAGCAACGACGTCGGCATCGAATCGAGTCACGGCGAGGAGCCTAGCGAAGCCGAAACCGGCGCAGGCAGCCGCGCATCGGTCACGAGTCGGTAAAGACTCCGGGGCGGGTCGCGACCCTGGCATACGCTCGATGTCTGCCGGTGCTGGACGCGGGCGGATAACGGACGAGCGGATGGATCGGAGATCCGGATGCGAATCGCGGATGTGCTGCGCAACAAGGGCCGGGCCGTCGTGACCGTGCCCCCGACCGCGACAGTCGGGGAGGTCGTCGAAGTCCTGGCCACCCGAAATTTGGGCGCCCTGGTCGTCCTCGAGGACACCGCCCCGATCGGCATCGTCACCGAACGCGACGTGGTCCGGCTGATCCACGTGCACGGCCCCGGCGTCCTCGATGCACGCGTCTCCGACGTGATGACCACGGCGATGTACACGTGCCTGCCGAGCGACAGCGTCGACAGTCTCGCCGAGACCATGACCGAGCGGCGGATCCGGCATCTGCCCGTGCTCGTGGACGGGCACCTCGCGGGCATCGTCAGCATCGGCGACATCGTCAAGAGCCGCATCGACGAACTGCAGGCCGAGCGCGACCAGCTCGAGTCGTACATCGACCACGGCTGACGACCACCGCCTACGCCGGGGCCCCCACCTCGTACGCAGCCTCGAGCGCCTCGAGTTCCGCGCCGAGATGATCGAGCAGTGGATGCAACTGCCGGATGCTGCGCCCGCACGACGTGAGACCGAACGCGATCTCGCCGTCGGTGCTCGTGCACGTGATGTTCAGCGCCTGCCCGTCGACCGGCACCGACAGCGGATACAGGGCGTCGACGCGGCAACCGTTCCAGTACAACGGATCCGTGGGACCGGGCACGTTCGAGACGATCACGTTGAACGGTGGCCGCGGCAACGCCCGGTTCCCGGTGAGCACCCCCACCGCGAGCGGCGCGATGCCCAGGGCACTCGCCGCGAGCCGCGACACCGTCGACATCCCTTCCATCGACTGCTTGCCCTCGGCCATCGAGTCCCGAACGGCCTCCAGGCGGGCCTGCGGGTCCGCGAGGTGGGTCGCGAGATTGCAAATGAGGACGCCGATGTCGTTGCCGCCCGGATCCTTGTCCTTGCGCAGCGACACCGGGACCATCGCGATGAGCGGATCGTCGGGCAGGGCGTCGTGTTCGAGCATGAACGTGCGCAGCGCGCCCGCCGACATCGCGAGCACCACGTCGTTGACGGTGGCCTCGGCGGCCTTCGCGACCATCTGCACGCGTTCGAGCGGCCACGATCGGGCCGCGAACCGGCGTGCCCCCGCGATGGGCACGTTGAACATGCTGTTCGGCGCGGACAGCGACATCGACCCACCGCGGTCGTGCAGCGCCCGATCGACGGTTCCCACCAGCGCCGGCACGAGCCCGACGGCCTCCGCGACGGTCGCGCGCACCGCGCGGACGATCGCGCCGGGCAGATCGATGGCGGTACCGACCGCGGACCTCGCCGGGTCCGAACGGTCCACGGTGCCCCACGGCGCCGGCATCCCGGTCTCGCACGGATCGGTGGAGAGCACACGCCGCAGCAGTTTCATCGCACCGACACCGTCGGCGAGGGCGTGGTGGATCTTGACGTAGATCGCGTACCTGCCGTCGGCCAGCCCCTCGATCAGGTAGATCTCCCACAGGGGCCGGGACCGGTCCAGGACGGTGCTGTGCAGGCGCGACACCAGCTCCCACAGCTCGTCGATACCGCCCGGTCGCGGCAGGGCGTTGAAGCGTACGTGGTGGTCGAGGTCGAAGCGAGGATCCTCCTCCCACGCCCACTGCCAGAGCGTGGACAGCGACCGCACCGCGCGGCGGCGCCACAGCGGCGCCACATCGTCGTCGCGGGACAACGCCTCGACGAACAGAGCTCGAACATCCTGATCGGTGGCGCCCTCCGGTGGCTGCAGCAGCAGCAGTCCCCCGACGTGCATCGGATGCTCACGGGACTCGCCGAGCAGGAACATCGAATCGGTCGGTGACATCGGTAACCGCATTCGGTTTCTTTCCGCTACCCGCCACGCGAGAGCTCACTTCGGGGTGAGCCCCCTGCAGCTCACCGGAAAAGCACCCGTAGTGAGAGCGATCACATCGGGTGCTCTCCAAAGTTCTACGTGATGAACCACCGGGATCGCCACCGTTCGAACGACCGATCTGATGCACTGCGAATGCATGTTCAGTTACCGGTGTCCGTGGCCCGGGCCGCGGCGAGGCCGGAATCGGGTCGCAGCGGTACCTCCCGCCAGAGCAGCACCAGCACGACCGTCACCACACCGACGACCGAGGTCACGAGGAAGACCGTGTCCATCGCGTCGGCGAACCCGTCGGCGAGCGGTCGCGCGAGAACCGGGTTCAGCCGCTGCACGATCGAACTGTCCCCGAGCACCGATTCGAGCGCACCCGGATCCCGTTCGAGCACACCGCGGGCGAACGACGCGTCGACCGGATCACCCCCGCGCGTCGCCGCGGTCAGCGCCGACCGGAAACCGGGATCGGCGGCCGCGGCGGCCAGACGCTCGGCGATCGCGGAAGTGACCCGGGCGAACAGGATCGACAGGAACACCGCCACCCCGAGGGTGCCGCCGATCTGCCGGAAGAACGTGGCCGCCGCGGTGGACACCCCCATGTCCTGCGGTGGCAACGCGTTCTGCAACGCGAGGGTGATCGGCTGCAGGAGATTGCCCAGGCCGAACCCGAGGATCGCCATGTAGGCCATCACGAGCGGCAGCGCCGTGTCCGTGGCGATCGTGTGCAGCAGGAACATGCCGACGGTGAGCATCGCCGATCCGATGATCGGGTAGATCCGGTAGTGCCCGGTGTGCGCGATGAGCTGGCCCGAGAACACCGAACCGGTCATGATGCCGAGCACCATCGGGATCATCTGCAGCCCGGCGACCGTCGGTGACGATCCACGCACCACCTGCAGGTACTGCGGCAGCAGTGAGATGCCTCCGAACATCGCGGTGCCGACGAGCAGCGAGATCAGCACACCCAGCGCGAACGTGCGATTGCGGAAGAACCGCATCGGGATCAGCGCCGCGTCCTTCATTCCGATCTCGAGGGCGACGAACACCACCACCCCGACACCGCCGACGAGATAGCAGCCCACCGCCGGGCCGCTGCCCCAACCCCATTCGCGGCCCTGTTCGGCGACGACGAGCAGCGGCACCACCGCGACGACGAGCGCGAGCGCACCCCACCAGTCGATGCGGATCGCCCGGCGCTGCGCGGGCAGCCGCAGATTGCGGGCCACCACCGCGAGGGCGAGCACCCCGACGGGAACGTTGACCAGGAACACCCACCGCCAGCCCGTGATGCCGAGCAGGCTGCCGGTCCCGGCGAAGAAACCGCCGAGGACCGGACCGAGCACGCTGGAGACGCCGAACACGGCGAGGAAGTACGCCTGGTATTTGGCACGTTCGCGAGGCGCGAGGATGTCGCCGAGAATCGCCAGCGCCAGCGACATCAGGCCGCCGGCGCCGATGCCCTGGATCGCCCGGAACGCGGCGAGCATGTACACCGAGGTGGCGAACGAGCACAGCAGCGAACCCAGCAGGAACACGGAGATCGCCGTCAGGTACAGCCGGCGTCGCCCGTAGATGTCGGACAGCTTGCCGTACAGCGGCGTCGTGATCGTCGCGGTGACGAGATACGCCGTGGTGACCCACGCCTGCAGCGCATAGCCGTTCAGGTCGTCGGCGATCGTCCGGATCGCGGTGGCGACGACGGTCTGATCGAGGGCGGCCAGGAACATCCCCAGCATCAATCCGCTGAGGATGGAGAGGATCTCGTGGTGCGTGAACGCGACCGATGCGGCCGGGTCGGCACGGTCGCGGTCGGTGCCCGTCACCGTTCCACTCTGTGCCCGGCCCGGCCCGTCGGCAAGTACCACCTGTCGTCGGCGGCGTGACCTCGCCGGACACGCCCGGCGTCCTCGCCGACCCGACCCTGCCGCCGTCCCGTTCCGCCGGCGAACCCTCAGGGGGACGGGACGGCGGGTGTATCGAGGTAGACCGTGCCGCCGGCGGCTCGGAACTCGGCGGATTTGTGCTGCATCCCGGCGACGACCGCCTGCTCGGTGGCATCACCGAACCGGTCCCGGATGTCCTGGGAGATGCGCATGGAGCAGAACTTCGGCCCGCACATCGAGCAGAAGTGCGCGGTCTTGGCCGGTTCGGCCGGCAGCGTCTCGTCGTGGAACTCCTCGGCGGTCTCCGGATCCAGGGACAGAGCGAACTGGTCCCGCCACCGGAACTCGAAACGCGCCTTCGACAACGCGTCGTCACGCTCGGCGGCACCGGGATGACCCTTGGCGAGGTCCGCGGCGTGGGCGGCGATCTTGTACGTGATCACCCCGGTCTTCACGTCGTTCCTGTTCGGCAGTCCCAGATGTTCCTTCGGAGTGACGTAGCACAGCATCGCCGTGCCGTAGCGGGCGATCTCGGCGGCCCCGATCGCGGAGGTGATGTGGTCGTAGCCCGGAGCGATGTCGGTCACCAGCGGGCCCAGGGTGTAGAAGGGCGCGCCGTGACACAGCTTCTGCTGCCGCTCCACGTTCTCCCGCACCAGGTGCAGCGGGACGTGGCCGGGCCCCTCCACCATGACCTGCACGTCGTGGGCCCAGGCGCGGGCGGTCAGCTCGGCGAGGGTGTCCAGCTCGGCGAACTGGGCGGCGTCGTTGGCGTCGGCGATCGACCCGGGCCGCAGCCCGTCACCGAGGGAGAAAGCGACGTCGTAGCGGGCGAAGATCTCGCAGAGCTCGTCGAAGTGGGTGTAGAGGAAATTCTCCTCGTGGTGGGCCAGGCACCACCCGGCCATGATCGACCCGCCCCGGGAGACGATGCCGGTGACCCGCTCGGCCGTCAGCGGCACGTAGCGCAGCAGCACCCCGGCATGAATCGTCATGTAGTCCACACCCTGTTCGCACTGCTCGATCACGGTGTCGCGGAAAATCTCCCAGGTCAATGCTTCCGCCCGCCCGTTGACCTTCTCCAGGGCCTGGTAGATCGGCACCGTGCCGATCGGCACCGGGGAGTTGCGGATGATCCACTCCCGGGTGGTGTGGATGTCCTCGCCGGTGGACAGGTCCATCACGGTGTCCGCGCCCCAGCGGGTGGCCCAGCGCATCTTGTCCACCTCCTCGGCGATGGAGCCGGTCACCGCCGAGTTGCCGATGTTGGCGTTGATCTTCACCAGGAACGCCCTGCCGATGATCATCGGCTCGGACTCGGGATGGTTGATGTTGGCCGGGATGATCGCCCGCCCCGCCGCCAGTTCGGTGCGTACCAGTTCCACATCGCAGTTCTCCCGCAATGCCACGAACCGCATCTCCTGGGTGATGATCCCGGCCCTGGCGTAGTGCATCTGCGTGACCGTCCGGCCCGCCTTCGCCCGCACCGGGACACGGCGGGGGCCTTTCCACTCCCGGGACGCCTCACCACGCCGGGCGGCCGAGCGACCGTCGTCGAGCAGATCCCGTTCCCGGCCCGGGTACTGCTCGACGTCGCCGCGAGCGGCGATCCAGGAGGCCCGTGCCGGCGGGAGCCCGACCTCCGGCTCGCTGCCGGGACCCTCGGTGCGGTAGACCCGCAGTGGCGGGTTCGGGACCCCGCCCGGGGAGTTCTCCAAGCGGATTTCCGTGACGGGAACGTGGAGGTCGTGTTCCTCGTCGTGGACATGGGTCAGAGCATGGGCGTTCGATGCGCTCATCGGAGCTGTTCCTACTTCCTTCGCCGGCATTACCCGGGCAGGTTCGACGGTCGCAGGCTGCGTCAGCCCGATCTCAGCCCCTGCAATAGGGCTCCCGTGTGGACGGCACCGACACTAACACCGTTGCCGACCCGGGTCTCCCACCAGGGTCCGCACCGACGGTGCGCCTTCAGGGACTTGCGTTGCCGTGATGGATGTTTCGTGGTCACGATGGATGTTTCGTGGTCACGCGGATTGGGCATCGCCGAGATCGCACCCGGTGCTGTCGATATCCATTCGTACACCGCTGCTTCCGTCGTCCGGAACGTCGCGCCGAGCTCCTCCGCGTCGAGATACATACTGCTTGAATGTGCTGTCTTGTAATGCAATTCGATATCGTCGGCCGCCACGGCACCTATGCGGTGCGACAATTCAGGTGTCGAAGGGAGACCCGCGATGACCCAGACACGACCCGTGATCAGGGACGACGTCGAGGAATCGATCGGCGGTGGCGAGGACGTCGCACCCCCTGGGCTCGGGATGGCCCTCGGCGCCCTGGCCGATGTGTTCGGCCACGGACGGACAGTGGCCCGGCACAGCGCCGCGTTCGGCAAGGAACTGGCGAAGATCGCCGTCGGCCGGTCGACGGTGGCCCCGGCCAAGGGCGATCGCCGGTTCGCCGACCCGGCATGGGATACACACCCGGCCTACCACCGCCTCGAACAGACCTACCTGGCGGCCACGGGCGCCGTCGACGGCGTGGTCGACGACGTCGGCCGCGCGATCGACGCGCGCCGGGCGGCCGAGGCCAAATTCGCCGCCGACATCCTCACCGCGGCTCTGGCCCCGACGAACTACCTGTGGACCAACCCTGCGGCACTGAAGGAAGCGTTCGACACCGCCGGACTCAGTCTGGTGCGCGGCACCAAGCATTTCGTCACCGATGTGATCGAGAACCGGGGCATGCCGTCGATGGTGCCGCGCGACGCCTTCACCGTCGGTAAGGACCTCGCGGTGACCCCGGGAGCGGTGGTCTCCCGCGACCCGGTCGCCGAGGTGATCCAGTACACCCCCACCACGACCACGGTGCGCAGCCGGCCGGTGCTGGTGGTGCCGCCACCGATCGGCCGGTACTACTTCCTGGACCTGCGGCCGGGACGCAGCTTCGTCGAGTACAACGTCGGCCGGGGCCTGCAGACCTTCATGCTGTCGTGGCGCAATCCCAGCGCCGAGCAGGGCGACTGGGACATGGACACCTACGCCGCGCGGATACTCCGGGCGATCGACGAGGTGCGGGAGATCACCGGCAGCGACGACGTGAACCTGATCGGGTTCTGCGCCGGCGGCATCCTCGCCACTACGGCGCTCAACCATCTCGCCGCTCAGGGCGATGACCGGGTGCACAGCATGGCGTACGCGGTGACGATGCTCGACTTCGGTAACCCGGCCTTGCTCGGCGCGTTCGCGCGCCCCGCGCTGGTCCGGTTCGCGAAGGGCCGCTCGCGCCGCAAGGGCCTGATCAGCGCCCGGGACATGGGCTCGGCGTTCACCTGGATGCGTCCGAACGATCTGGTGTTCAACTACGTCGTCAACAACTACCTGATGGGACGCACCCCGCCGGCGTTCGACATCCTCGCCTGGAACGCCGACGGCACCAACCTGCCCGGCGCCCTGCACGGTCAGTTCCTCGACATCTTCCGCGACAATCTGCTCGTCGAGCCGGGCGGGCTCACCGTGCTGGACACGCCGGTGGACCTGAAGTCGATCACCGTGCCCACCTTCGTCTCCGGTGCCATCGCCGATCACCTGACCGCGTGGCGCAGCTGCTACCGCACCACCCAATTGCTCGGCGGCGACACCGAGTTCGTGCTCAGCTTCTCCGGGCACATCGCCAGCCTGGTCAACCCGCCCGGCAACCCCAAGGCCCACTACTGGACCGGCGGCACACCGGGCCCGGATCCGGACACCTGGCCCGAGCACGCCGAACGACAGCAGGGCAGCTGGTGGGAGGCCTGGGCGGACTGGGCAATCGCCCGCAGCGGAGAGGAGACCGCCGCACCCGCCGCACCCGGCAGCGACCGGTATCCGCCGCTCGAGGCTGCCCCCGGCCGGTACGTGCGCGACCTTCCCGCCGACTGACCACCGGCCTGCACCCTGCATCAGGACAGCGGCCGCGGTGCCGAGCTCTCGTCACCGCGGCCGACTCCGCTCACTTCGCCTGGCGCGGAGGAAGATTCGCGCCGGATCGACGCCCGAACCGGTGTTACATGTCCAGGCCGAGATCGAGGACCGTCACCGAGTGCGTGAGCGCCCCGACCGCGAGGTAGTCGACGCCGGTGCGCGCGTAGTCCGCGGCGACCTCGAGGGTCAGCCCACCGGACGATTCGAGCCGGGTCTGCGGTGCGTGGGTGTTGCGGCGCTGCACCGCGATCTGCGTCTGCCACACCGGGAAGTTGTCGAGCAGGATCAGCTCGGCCTTCTCGGCGAGCACCTCGTCGAACTGTTCGAGGCTGTCCACCTCGACCTCGCACGGGATGCCCGGGGCGTGCGCACGCACCGCGCGCAGCGCCGCGACCACCGAACCGGCGGCGGCGACGTGGTTGTCCTTGATGAGCGCCTCGTCGCCGAGACCCATGCGGTGGTTGACGCCGCCACCGACGCGCACCGAGTACTTCTGCAGGGCGCGCAACCCGGGCAGCGTCTTGCGGCTGTCGCGGATCTTCGCCTCGGTTCCGGCGACCGCGTCCACCCAGTGCGCGGTCGCGGTGGCGATGCCGGACATGTGGCACATCAGGTTCAGCATGGTGCGCTCGGCGGTGAGCAGGCCCCGCGTCGGCGCCTCGACGGTGAGCACCGGCTCACCGGCCTGCACCCGATGCCCGTCCTGGACCCGGTCGAGCACCTGGTAGTTGCCGTCGCCGATCACCTCGTCGAGGACCATCAGGCCCACGTCGACGCCGGCGATCGTGCCCGGTGAGCGCGGCACCACCGCCGCGGTCGCGACCGCGTCCGCCGGCACCGTCGCTTCGGACGTGACGTCGGCGCCGTAACGCAGGTCCTCGTCGAGCGCGACCCGGATCAGGGTGAGGATCTCGTCGCGGTCGAGGCCTTCGGGCAACTCGGTGGCCATTGTCTAACGCACTCCTGTCAGGTCGGGGATGGTCAGGGCGACGTCGCCGTCGACCAGGCGGATCTCGAGGCTGCGCGCCTGCGCCGGATCGGTGTCGGGGCAGTCGCTGCGGGTGTGGCAGCCGCGGCTCTCGGTGCGGGCGCGTGCCGCGACGAGCAGCGCGTCCGCGGTGACGGTCAGCGCGGCGTCCTCGAGCGCGGTGGCGTCGGCGCACAGGGCGTACTCGGCGTCCAGGAGGCCGGCCTGGGCCGCGGCGAGCCCGGCGTCGTCGCGGACGACCGGGGCGTGGCGCGTCATCAGGGCCTGCAGGGTCGCGCGGTCCGCGCGTCGGCGGGCCGGCAACGTCGCGTCGGTCGCTTCCACGCGCAGTCCGGCGCGTTCCTCGGCGGCGGCGTGCCCGGCGCGTTCGCCGAGCACGAGTCCTTCGAGGAGGCTGTTCGACGCCAGCCGGTTCGCACCGTGCAGGCCGGTGCGGGCGACCTCCCCCGCCGCGTACAGGCCGGGCACCGCGGTGCGGCCGTGCACGTCGGTGACGACGCCACCGCACGAGTAGTGCGCGGCCGGGGCGACCGGGATCAGGTCGTCGGCCGGGTCGAGACCGACGGCCAGGCACGAGGCGGTGATCGTCGGGAACCGTTCGGCGAAGCCGTCGAGGTGCCGCGCGTCGAGGAACACGTGCTCCTCCCCCAGCACGGCGAGCCGCTCGGCGATGGCACGGGAAACCACGTCGCGGGGTGCGAGATCACCGAGCGGGTGCACGCCCGCGGTGATCGAGGCGCCGTGCGAATCGATGAGGCGTGCGCCCTCACCGCGGACCGCCTCGCTGATCAGCGGGCGCCGGCCCTCGCCGCCCCGCGCGTACAGCACGGTCGGGTGGAACTGCACGAATTCGACGTCCGCGACCGCGGCACCGGCGTGCAACGCCAGTGCGATGCCGTCGGCGGTGGCACCGGCCGGATTGGTGCTGCACGCATACAGCTGGCCCAGCCCACCGGTGGCGAGCAGCACGGCGGGGGTGTGCACGACGCCGAGGCCGCGCTCGTCGAGGACGAGGACTCCGGTGACGCCGCGCGCATCGGTGAGGATCCGGGCGGCCGCAGCCCCGAACAACACGGGCAGGCTCGCGGCGTTGAGCGCGCGCTGCACCTCCATGCCGGTGGCGTCGCCGCCGGCGTGGATGATGCGCCGGGTCGAGTGCCCGCCCTCGCGGGTGCGGGCGACGTCCCCGTCGCGGCCGCGGTCGAAGACGGCACCGAGATCGGTGAGCGCGGCGACGGCGTGCGGGCCGGCGCTGACGATGGAACGGACCGCGTCCTCGTCACACAGGCCACCACCGGCGGCGAGGGTGTCGGCGACGTGCGAGTCGACGCTGTCGCCGGTCGGGGCGACCACGGCGATGCCGCCCTGCGCGTACTGGGTGGAGGTGTCGGTGGGGCCGCCCTTGCTGAGGGTGAGCACGGTCAGGCCGCGCCGCGCGGCCGCGCGGGCCGCGGTCAGTCCCGCAACCCCGCCGCCCACGACCACCAGGTCGGCGCGGGCCTCCCAGCCCACGCCGACCCCCGTAGGCGTCGTCACTCGCCGCCGCCGGGATTGCCGATGGCGATCATCCGCTGCACGGACAGGCGGGCACGCTCGGCGACGGCCGGGTCCACGTGCACCTCGTCCTTGCCCTCGCGCAGGCAACGCAGCAGGGAGGCGGGGGTGATCATCTTCATGTACGGGCAGGAGGCGCGGTCGTTGACCGCCTGGAAGTCGATGCCCGGTGCGGCCTTGCGGAGCTGGTGGAGCATGCCGACCTCGGTGGCGACGAGGACCTGCTTGGCGCCGGTCGCGCGCGCGGCGTCGATCATGCCGCCGGTCGAGAGGATCTTGACCTTGTCGTCAGGCACGAAGCCTTCCCCGGCCAGGTAGAGGGCGGAGGTGGCGCAGCCGCATTCGGGGTGGACGAACAGGTCCGCGTCCGGGTGCGACTTGGCCTGGGCGGCCAGTTCCTCGCCGTTGATGCCGGCGTGGACGTGGCATTCGCCGGCCCAGATGTGCATGTTCTCGCGGCCGGTGACGCGCTTGACGTGGGCACCGAGGAACTGGTCGGGCAGGAACAGCACCTCACGGTCGGGGTCGATGGAGGCGACGACGTCGACCGCGTTCGAGGACGTGCAGCAGATGTCGGTCAGGCCCTTGACCTCGGCGGTGGTGTTGACGTACGAGACGACGACGGCGTCCGGGTACTCGGCTTTCCATTCGCGCAGCTGATCTGCGGTGATCGAGTCCGCGAGCGAGCAGCCGGCGCGCTCGTCCGGGATCAGCACTGTCTTGTTCGGGCTGAGGATCTTCGCGGTCTCGGCCATGAAGTGCACGCCACAGAAGACGATGGTGTCCTCCTCCGCCTCGGCAGCGATGCGCGAGAGCGCGAGGGAGTCACCGACGTGATCTGCGATGTCCTGGATGGCAGGCAGCTGGTAGTTGTGCGCCAGCAGCGTCGCGTTGCGCTCGCGGGCCAGCCGACGGACCTCCTCGGCCCACTCCGGCGTCGCGTCGATGCCGGCGTAGCCACCGGGGCCGTCGACGATTGCGGCGGCTCCCGCCCACTCGATCGTGGTCATGGACTGGCTCCTTCGTGCAATCCGGGGCGGGCTGCGCCCGGATTTCCGTATTCGGGGGTTTTCGACTTAGGATCGAAAACATGCCACATAGTAACACTCATCACGAAGTGCTCATCGTGGTGTTCCAGGTTCGCCACTTTCCGGCCACCCCCGAGAACCCCGCAACCGGGCCGGAACTGGCGGTTCTGCTCTGGCAGCGGGCCCTGGATCCGGAGGCCGGGACCTGGTCGCTGCCCGGTGGGCAGCTGCGCGACGACGAGGACCTCACCGCCTCTGCGCGCCGCCAGCTCGCCGAGAAGGTGGATGTGCGCGAGGTCTCCCATCTCGAACAGTTGTCGGTGTTCTCCGCCCCCCACCGCATCCCCGGCCCCCGTACCATCGCGTCCACCTATCTCGGCCTGATACCGAGCACGTCGGATCCGCAGTTGCCCGACGACACCGCCTGGCATCCCGTGGCGCACCTGCCGGAGACGTCCTTCGACCACGGCGTGATGGTCGACAACGCCCGTGCCCGCCTGGCGGCGAAGCTGTCCTACACGAACATCGCATTCGGGCTGGCCCCCGCGGAGTTCGCCATGTCAGAACTGCGCGACATCTATTGCGCTGCACTGGGTTACCAGGTCGATGCGACGAACCTGCAGCGAGTTCTCAAGCGCCGCAACGTGCTGACCGCAACCGGCACGACCGCCCCGCCCGGACGCACCGGGGGGCGCCCCGCCGCCCTCTACCGGTTCACCGACTCACGCCTGCGCGTCACCGACGAATTCGCCGCCCTGCGCCCGCCCGGCTGAGATGGATCGCGCCGGATCGAACATCCGGGTGCAGTGGATGATTCGACACCGCGCATAGACCCCGGTGATCATCGCATCCGAAATCGCCGCGATACGAGTCCGTTTCACTCGGTCACTTCCTCCGCCCCCTGGGGATCACACGACTGCGTGCACAGCAGCGGCTCGCACGGACAGCCCAGGTCCGGGTTGCACGACCGGGGGCAGCGTGCCGGGAAACAGACTTCGGCTTCGATCCTCGGAACCCCGCGGTGTCATTGTCGATCGCCAGTACCGCCGCACGGGTCGGCACCTTCCGTTCGATCAGCCGGCGCAGGTTTCCGGTCGTGCGCCGATGACTCCCCCGAATCTGTGTGACGGTGTCGTGGACCGCGGGATCGCCCGAGTAGACCGAGGTGGCGAAATGGATTCCGTTGGCTGCGGAGAATTCGAGGGTCGCCTCGTCGAGCCGCGTGAGGTTGGTGAACACCTCGACGAAATCGAATCCGACGTCGATACTCCGGCGCAGCAGTCGGCCGAATGCCGGATTGAGCTGCGGCTCCCCTCCGATGAACTGAATTTTCCGGCGGCCGAGTGCATACGCCTCGGCCGGGATCCGCGGCCACGCCTGCCCGATGGTGAACCAGATCTCACAGTCCGGAGCCGTCCGGGCTCTCCCAGCAAAACCAGCCGGCCCAGAGACTTTCGGCGGCACGGAGAAGGGCGCTCGGGTCGGGTTGTCGTCATCGGCCACGGATTCGTTCCTCCCGTGCAGTATTCGACATGCAACGGTCAGTGCCACGACAAAATCGAGATGCAGAGCCCGCGGCAACCATCAGGCCACACCGCGTAGCCCTCAGGGAACATTGGGCGCGTCCGACATCCTACGAGTCGAAGCCACAGGGCCGCTGCGTTTTCGCTCATTCGCCCGCAGCCGGTACCACCTGGCACCGGACACAGATCGGCGACGCGGACCGCGGAAATGTAACGCCGTCGCCGGGGCAGCCGACATGCCCTGTGACGCGGGGGCACCCCATTGCGGGGTGGTCGATGGGTGACCACAACCGGATTGGACGGATATGGCAGAGCAGACGGCGTCGCACCGACGGCGGATCGCAGCGGGCCTGGCGGCTCCGGCAGTGTTGGGAGTGGCGGCGCTGGTGGCGGTCGCCGTGACGGGGACCGACACGCCGGTCAGAACGGACACCGCTCTGGTCGCGATGACCAACGAATGCCACGACATGGTGAGCATCGCCATCGGCGGCCGGACCGACACCCCGCGCACCGGTCAGCACGCCATGCTCACCACGCCCGACGGCACGACGCTGCCCGCCGCGATGTCCGGGGACTACAACAGCCCCTGGGTCGACCCGGTGGTCAACGCCCCGCGCGACGCCGGCAAGGACTACGCCGCGTTCTACGTCGAATATCCAGCGCACATGGCGACCTACGAGGACGCGGTCGAGACGGGCGTCGACAACGCCCAGACCGTGATGAAGGCGATCCGCGCCGAGTGCCCGAACACGCAGTTCGCGATCGTCGGATACAGCGAGGGCGCCGACGTGGCCCGCCGCGCCGCGATGGAGATCGGCAACCAGAAACCGAACGAGGACGGCTCGTACGACATCGTCGACCCGAACTACGTGGTCGGTGTCGTCATCCTCGCCGACGCGGGCCGCACCGCGGGCGAGGGTCCGTTCCCCGGCGCGCAGGATCCGTTCCGCAATCCCGACGGATACGACCGCCCCTACCAGTCCGGGAACACGAGCGCCGACGGCAGCGGCATCGCGACGGACACCAGCGGCGGCTTCGGCGCGCTGGACGGCAGGATCGCCTCGTTCTGCTCCGAGGGCGACTTCACGTGCGACGCCCCGGAGAACATCGCGCTGCTCCAGCTCGCCTCGAACGTCGGCCGGCAGCTCAACATCGACCGGATGCAGGACGAAGGCCTCACCCTGGCGACCGGCCAGGACCTGGCGGTCACGATCGGCCGCGTCGCGATGCTCGCGTTCGCCGACATCCAGGCGCAGGGCAACTGGATGCAGACCGACCAGACCTTCCTCGACGTGCTGATCAAGGTGTCCGATCCCAGCTACACGCCGACCCAGCCGACGGACGTCGCCGCCGACACGGAGCTCCAGCTCAGCGCGGCGGAGAACCTGGTGTATCTGCCCACGAAGGTGCGCAACGAGATCATCGGCTTCATCGCGGACAACGCGAACACCATCCCGGTCGCGCTGAGCGATCCCTACCAGCAGACCCTCGGCGAGGTCAGCGGACACCACTTCGACTACTGGCGTGACGCGGACGCGGCGAACGGCAAGCCGCTGACCTCGGCCGAATACGCCGCCCAGTGGCTCACCCACCTGGCCGAACAGGCCGACAAGGGTGAACTGCCCAAGTCCACCACGAAGAGCGCCTCCGCGGACGCGCTCGCGGTGACCGCGGAGACCACCTCCGAGACCACGACGAGCACCACGACCACCCCGGGCACCGACGCGGTGACCACCGAGCCCGGGACCACCCCGGCCGGCACCACCGCGTCCACCGCGGGAACCACCACCACGGGAACGTCGGATGCCGCCCCGGCGCCGGTCGCCGGCACCGCTGTCGCGCCGGACGCCACCGATCCGGCGGCAGCCACCCCGACCGCGACCCCGGAGACGGTGACCGAAACCGCCACGACCGGGACCACCACGACCGAGACCACCACGACCGAGACGACGGAGACCGCACCGGCCACGTCGACGACGACCCGCACCACGACCGTCGCTCCCACCACGACGACCCCGGTTCCGCCGCAGCAGCGCTGAACGGAACGGCAGCGCCACACCGAACGACGACGAGGCCCGGAGGGTTTTTCCCTCCGGGCCTCGTCGCATGTTCAGCGCAGTCGCATGCTCAGCGCTGCTCGTCCTGGGCCGAATCGATCGTGCCGTGGCGGGAGCACCGCGCCCACCATCCGTCCGGGGTGATCTGGACGATCATCCGGCGGCCGCACTGCGCGCAGAAGCGCGGCGGTTCGAGGCCGAGTTGCGCGGCACGCGGCCGGACCGGTTCGGCGCCGTCGAGCTCGGCGCCCGTGAACGGATCGAACATGTCAGAAGCTTTCGCTCAGGGCCTTGATCGGCATCTTCAGCTCGCCGAGCAGATCCAGATCGGATTCGGCGGGGCGTCCCAGCGTGGTGAGGTAGTTGCCGACGATGACGGCGTTGATGCCGCCGAGGATGCCCTGCTTGGCACCCAGGTCGCCGAGGGTGATCTCCCGTCCGCCGGCGAACCGCAGGATGGTGCGGGGCAGCGCGAGCCGGAACGCGGCGACCGCGCGCAGGGCGTCGGCCGCGGGCAACACGTCCAGGTCGCCGAAGGGCGTGCCGGGGCGCGGATTGAGGAAGTTCAGCGGCACCTCGTCCGGGCCGAGTTCGGCGAGTTCGGCGGCGAACTCGGCGCGCTGCTCGAGCGTCTCCCCCATCCCGAGGATGCCGCCGCAGCACACCTCCATACCCGCTTCGCGGACCATGCGCAGCGTCTCCCACCGTTCCTCCCAGGTGTGGGTGGTGACGACGTTCGGAAAGTACGAGCTGGAGGTCTCGAGGTTGTGGTTGTAGCGGTGCACACCCATCGCGGCGAGCTGGTCGACCTGCTCCTGGGTGAGCATGCCCAGCGAGCACGCGACCTGGATGTCGACCTCGTTGCGGATGGCCTCGACACCGGCGGCGACCTGCGCCATCAGCCGGGCGTCCGGGCCACGGACCGCGGCGACGATGCAGAACTCGGTGGCTCCGGTCTTGGCGGTCTGCTTCGCGGCCTCGACGAGGCTCGGGATGTCGAGCCACGCGGAGCGCACCGGGGAGGCGAACAGACCCGACTGCGAACAGAAGTGGCAGTCCTCGGGGCAGCCGCCGGTCTTGAGGCTGATGATGCCCTCGACCTCGACCTCGGGTCCGCACCACTTCATGCGCACGTCGTGCGCGAGGGTGAGCAGGTCCTCGAGCCTCTCGTCGGGCAGCTGCAGCACTTCGAGGATCTGGTCGCGGCGCAGACCGTCACCGCGGTCGAGCACCTGTTCGCGGGCCACCGCGAGGATGTCGGTGGGGGCGAGTGCCTTGGTCACGGCGGATCTCCTGGAGTATCGGGAACAAACTTGAACACCGTTCACTTGAACAGCGTTCAGGTTAGGGCGGTGGTCGACTACTGTCAAAGGGGACAAGCACGAAACAGAGGGAGCGAACAGGTGCAGTTGCGACGCGGCGACGTTCTCGACGGCGCCATGGCGATCCTCGACGAATACGGTCTCGGCGACCTGACGATGCGCAAGCTCGCCGGATCGCTCGGCGTGCAGCCGGGCGCCCTGTACTGGCATTTCCCCAACAAGCAGACACTGCTCGGCGCGATGGCCGACCGCATCCTCGAGGGCGTGGACGCCCCGCCGAGCACCGAATCGTGGGACGAGGCCCTCGCCGAACTCGCCCACCGATTCCGCGCCGCACTGCTCGCGCACCGCGACGGCGCCGAACTCGTCGCCTCCAGCTACGCGTCCCGGTTGACCACCTCCCGCGCCCGCGACAGTTTCGTCGCCGTCGCCCAGCGCGCGGGGCTGTCCCGCGCGCACGCCGAACTCGCCGGCTACGCGCTGCTGCACTATGTACTCGGCCACACCGTCGACGAGCAGTCGCGCCTCCAACTCGCGGAATTCGGCGCGCTCACGCGGTCCCCGGTCTCCCCCGACGTGACCACCGAAACCCCCGCTACCTCCGACGACGACCTGCTCGACGGCGATCCGGCGGTCCGGTTCGACTTCGGTCTGGATCTGCTCGTCGACGGCATCCGGCGCCGGCTCGACGAACACGTCACGCACTGACGGTTGGCGTCCTGTCGGACCCCTCCCGTACGTTGCTCCGACGTGACGACACCCTGGTCCCCCGCTCAGATCGCCGCGGCCGCCCCCGACCGTTCGTCGGAGACGGCGGCGCGCGGGCTGGCGTCGAAATGGACGGAGACCGGACGCAGCGACCGCGCCCTGTGGGGTGTGTGCCGCGGCAGCGGCGCGAGCAACTACCTGGCTTCGGTGGACCTGACCGGGCCCGCCTACCGGTGTTCGTGCCCGAGCCGGAAGTTTCCGTGCAAGCACGCCCTGAGCCTGCTCATGCAGTGGTCCGCGGGGTCCGTCCCCGAAGGGTCCGCACCCGACGCCGTCACCGCCTGGCTGAAGAGCAGGGCCGAAAAAGCCGAAAAGGCAACGACTTCCGAGGATACTCCTCCGAAGGAAACCGACCCGGCCGCGCTGCAGCGCCGCCTCGAACGGGCCGCCGCGGGACTCGAGGATCTCGATCGCTGGCTCACCGACCGCATCCGCAACGGACTCGGGTCCGTCGACCACGGCTACGCCACCTACGACGAGATCGCCGGACGCATGGTCGACGCGCAGGTGCCCGGCGTCGCCGGGGCGCTGCGGGCGCTGCCGTCCGTCGTCGCGACCCACGAGGACTGGCCCGCACGGGTGCTCGGTGAATACGCGCGCCTGCACCTGCTGATCCGGGCCTTCCGGAGCCTCGCGGAACTGCCCGAACCGCTGGTCCGATCGGTCTGCACGCACCTCGGATTCCCCACCAGAACGGACGAGGTGCGCCGCGAACCCGCGGTCCGCGACCGCTGGCAGGCGGTCGCGAGCCGCACGACCGAGGACAACCGCATCTACACCCGCAAGCTGTGGCTGCGCGGACGGGACACCGGACGATGGGCGGTGGTGCTCGATTTCTCGCACGGCACAACACGATTCGACGCCGAGGCGCCGGTGCCCGGCACCCTCGTCGACGCCGACCTGCACTTCTATCCCGGGGCCGCACCGTTGCGCGCGCTGATCGGCACCCGGCACGCGGCACCGGAACCGTTCACGACCCTGCGGGCGACGGATTTCGACGCCGCGCTGAGCGACTACGCCGGCGCGCTCGGTGCCGATCCGTGGATCCGCTCGTGGCCGGTGCTGCTCAGCGCCGTGACACCCACCCGCATCGACGACCGGTGGTGGCTCGTCGACCGGGCCGAACGTGCCCTTCCACTGGCCGGTGATCTCGACAGCCGCTGGCGTCTGCTCGCGGTGTCCGGCGGCCACCCGGTGACGGTGTGCGGCGAGTGGGACGGGCACGCCGTGACACCGGCCTCGGTGTTCGAGCCGGGCCAGGAGGCGGTCGCCCTGTGAGCACGCACGGACTCGAGACCCTGACCTCGGCGGCGTTGCTGGGCACCGCCCGTACCGAACCCGATTTCGCCGCGCTGCACACCCAGGACGCGGCAGCCGCCATCGTGGCCCCGCCCGAGCACCGCCTGCTCGGTGCCGCGGCACTGGAACGCGCGTTCGTCGCCGCCGGATCCGTTCCCGTGACGCGCCCGCTGCCCGAGCCCGCCGCCGACGACGACCGGCCGCTGCTGCCCCCGGCAGCAGGCGAACGACTCCGTGCACTGCTCACCGTGCGATCCGACCTGATCGGCGAATGGCTCGATGCCGCACAGGGTTTCCGCGCCCCGCACGGCATCGTCGTGGACCTGCTCGGGCGCGCCTCGGCGCTCGACGAGGAGCTGCGGGACAAGCTGCTCGTCCTGCTCGGGCCGCGCGGCCGATGGCTGGCGCAGCAGAATCCGCGCTGGTCCGATCTGGTCGCGCCCGACACCGACGATCCGTCCGTGTGGCAGCACGGTGCCGCGGCCGCCCGGCGCCGCTGGTTCCGGGCCCTGCGCGCACAGGACCCCGCCGCGGCGACCGAGTTGCTCGCCGCGTCGTGGAGCACCGAGACGGCCGCGAACCGCCAGAACCTGCTCACCGAACTCGCGGCCGGGTTGGGTGCGTACGACGAGGACCTGCTCGACACCGCGCTGGACGACCGCAGCCGCAAGGTCCGCAACGTGGCACTCGATCTGCTGCGCCGGCTCCCCGAGTCCGCGTTCGGCCGCCGCATGACCGGGCGTGTCCGAGCCTGGGCGCGCGTGCACGACGGCGCCGTCGAGTTCACGATCCCGGACGTGCTCGACGCGGAAGCGATGCGCGACGGTCTCGACGATCCGCTCCCCCGTGCCGCCGAGGCGGCACGCGCCGACCGCGCGTACCCGGTCGAGGAGGCCCGCGACCGGGCCCGGGTGTGGGCGCTGGCGGCGTCCGCGCCGCTGTCCGCGTGGCTCGCGTCCGGCATGCGGATCGGCGACGTGCTGGACCTCGAGGTGAGCGAGCACCTGCGGGACGTCCTGCGGCACGGCCGGGAGACCGCCGTCGATCATCAGCGCGACAGCGCCTGGGCCGCCGCGCTGCTGCCGCGCGAGGACCGGGCCGGCCTCCGGGTTGCCGAACACGCACCTCGGGATGTGCTCGTCGAGCACCTGCGACGCATGTCCGCCCGGCAACTGCTACTCGTCGACGACATCGCCGCGCTGCCCGCACCGTGGCCCGCCGACATCGCCCGGAAGGTCCTCACCGTCCTCTACACCGCCGCGGCGCCGACTTCGCACAGCTTCCGGGCGCTGACCGACCTGCTCGCGCGCCACGCCCCGTTCGAACTGGTCGACCTGTTCGACGACGCCGCCACCCGCACCGACGACCTCGTCCGGCTCAATCGCTTCGCGACGGCCGCCGACATCCTGAAACTTCGCCGAACCCTTCACGAGGAGTTGAGTTGACCGACACCGTCATCGACGAGCCGAACCTGCTGCGCCCGCACGCGGAGCAGCAGTACGCGCACGAACTCGCCGCGCTCGCCCGCGTCGACGATCGTCCGCGGCCGCCGTCCTGGCAGCTGTCGCCGTGGGCGGTCGTGACGTACCTGCTCGGCGGGGAACTGTCCGACGGCACCGTCGTCAGCCCCAAGTACGTCGGGCCGCGTCGGCTCATGGAGGTGGCGGTCGCGACACTGGCGACCGATCGCGCATTGCTGCTGCTCGGTGTACCCGGCACCGCCAAGACCTGGGTGTCCGAGCATCTGGCGGCGGCGATCTCCGGAACCTCCACGCGTCTGGTGCAGGGCACCGCCGGCACCGCCGAGGAAGCGGTCCGCTACGGCTGGAACTACGCGCGGCTGCTCGCCGAGGGTCCCACCCCGGCCGCGCTGGTGCCGTCCCCGGTGATGACCGCGATGCGCGACGGCGCCGTCGCCCGCATCGAGGAACTGACCCGCATTCCCGCCGACGTGCAGGACGCGCTGATCACGATCCTGTCCGAGAAGACGCTGCCCGTCCCCGAGCTCGGCATCGAGGTGCAGGCGGCCAAGGGATTCAACGTCATCGCCACCGCCAACGACCGCGACCGCGGTGTCAACGACCTCTCGTCGGCGCTGCGCCGACGGTTCAACACCGTGGTGCTGCCGCTGCCCGCCAGCGAGGACGACGAGGTGGAGATCGTCGCGCGGCGCGTCGCCCAGCTCGGGTCCGCACTGGAACTGCCGCAGGTTCCGGCGGCGGCCGACGAGATCCGGCGCGTGGTAACGGTTTTCCGGGAGTTGCGGCGCGGCGTGACCAGCGACGGCCGCACCAAGCTCAAGTCGCCGTCGGGCACCTTGTCCACCGCGGAGGCCATCTCGGTGGTCACCAACGGGCTCGCCCTGTCGGCCCACTTCGGGGACGGCGTGCTGCGCTCGGCCGATGTCGCCGCCGGCATCCTCGGTGCCGTGATCAAGGATCCGGTCGCCGACACCGTCGTGTGGGACGAGTACCTCGAAGCCGTCGTCCGCGGCCGTCCCGAATGGGCCGACTTCTACCGTGCGTGCCGCGAGGTCGCCGGGTGAGTGTGACCGCGCAGGTCCGGGTGCTGGGCATCCGGCACCACGGACCGGGCTCGGCACGCGCCCTGCTGCGCGCGCTCGCCGAGTTCGAACCGGACACCGTGCTCATCGAGGGCCCCGCCGACGCCGATCCGCTGGTGACGCTGGCGGCGTCCGAGCAGATGCGCCCGCCCGTCGCGCTGCTCGGCTACGCGAGCGGTAATCCGGCGACGGCCGCGTTCTGGCCGCTGGCCACGTTCTCCCCGGAGTGGCAGGCACTGCAGTGGGCGATCCTGCACGACGCGGACGTCCGCTTCTGCGATCTGCCGGCGGCGCTGAGCCTCGCGGCGGACCGGCCGGCCGGTGAGCAGGGTCCGGATCCGCTGGACGCGCTCGCCGCGGCCGGCGGCTACGACGATTTCGAGCAGTGGTGGGACGCCGTCGTCGAATCCCGTACCCGGCATCGAGACGACACGAACATCGAAAACGGCTGTCATGCAGACGGTTTCGATGCAATCACCGACGCGATGGCTGCGCTGCGCGAGACGATGGAGATCGACGAGCACACGCTGCGACGCGAAGCGCACATGCGTCAGGTGCTGCGCGCGACCGTCAAGGCCGGGGCCCAGAAGGTCGCGGTGGTGTGCGGGGCGATGCACGCTCCGGCGCTGTCCGGCAAACTCGGGCCCGCCGCACCCGACGCGCGACTGCTCAAGGGCCTGCCGAAGATCAAGTCGTCGCTCACGTGGGTGCCGTGGACGCACTCGCGGCTGGCGGCGGCGTCCGGATACGGCGCGGGCATCACCTCGCCCGGCTGGTACCACCATCTGTTCACCCACCACGACCACACGATCGAACGGTGGTTCACTCGGGTCGCGCGGGAACTGCGCCGCGAAGACCTACCGGTCTCGAGCGCACACGTCATCGAGGCCACCCGACTGGCCGAGGCGCTCGCCGCGCTGCGCGAGCGCCCCCTGCCCGGCCTCACCGAGGTCACCGAGGCGACCCGGTCGGTGCTGTGCAACGGCGACGACGTGCTGCTCGACCTGGTGACGCGGCGACTCGTCGTCGGCGAGGCGCTCGGCGAGATCCCCGACGACACCCCGACGGTTCCTCTGGACGCGGACCTGCAAGCCCGGTCGAAGACGCTGCGGCTCAAGCGATCCGCGGTCGACAAGAACCTCGACCTGGATCTGCGCAAGGACAACGACCTGCAGCGGTCGCGGTTGCTGCACCGCCTCGCGCTGCTCGGCATCGACTGGGCGAAGCCGACGACGAGCGCGGTCCGTTCCACCGGCACCTTCCGCGAGTCGTGGACGCTGCGGTGGGAGCCGGAACTGTCCGTCGCCGTCGTCGAGGCCTCGCGGTGGGGAACGACCGTCGAATCGGCGGCCCACGCGATGGTCCTCGACCGGGTAAGCCGCCCCGACGTTTCCCTCGGTGCGGTCACCGAGACGCTGGAGAAGGCGCTGCTCGCCGACCTGCGCACAGCGATCCCCGATGTGCTGTCCGCGGTCGATGCCGCAGCCGCGCTCGATCACGACGTGCTGCACCTGATGTCGGCGCTGCCGGCGCTGATCCGCACACTGCGGTACGGCGATGTCCGGGGCACCGACCTGTCCTCGCTCGCGCACGTCACCGACGCCTTGCTCGCGCGGATCTGCGCCGGCCTGCCCGCGGCGGCGACCGGCCTGGATGCCGATGCCGCGGACGCACTGCGCAAGGCCGTCGACGAGGTGCACACCGCGATCGCCGTCCGCGACGACGCGGACACGACCGGGCGGTGGCTCGCCGCCCTCCGGGTGATCGCGGACCGCGACGACGTCGACGGCATCCTCACCGGACGGACCGTGCGACTGCTGCGCGACATCGGCCGGATCGACGAGCACGAAACCGCGCTGCGGGTGTCGCGGGCACTGTCGGTGGGCAGCGATCCGGGTGCGAAGGCGCGCTGGATCGACGGATTCGTCGGCGGCGGCGCGGTCCTGCTCATGCACGACCGCGACCTGCTGCGGTTGATCGACGACTGGGTCTCGGCACTTCCCGCACAGGATTTCGTGGACGTGCTGCCCGTGCTGCGCCGCACCTTCGGCTCGTTCGCTCCCGCCGAGCGCCGCACGCTCGGCGCGGTGGTGCGTGGCGGCGAGCGGACCCACGGCAGCGTCGCCTCCGTCGATGCCGAGCGCGGGGCCCGCGCCGTCCGCACCACCGCACTGATCCTGGGAGTTCCTGCGTGACAACATCATCGGACGAGACGGAACGGCTGCGTCGCTGGCGGCTGCTGCTCGGCGAAGCCTCCGAGGACTCCACCGGCGGGCTGAGCTCCAGCGACGACGAGGCGATGGACGGTGCCCTCGCCGCTCTCTACGATCGCAGCGATCCGGATCCGAGCGGCCGGCGCAGCGCCGGTCTGGGCGGTTCGGCGCCGCGGGTCGCGCGTTGGCTCGGCGACATCCGCACCTACTTCCCCACCTCGGTGGTGCAGGTCATGCAGCGCGACGCGATGGAGCGGCTGGGGCTGACGCAGCTGCTGCTCGAACCGGAACTGCTCGACGCCGTCGAACCGGACGTGCATCTCGTCGGCACATTGCTCAGCTTGAACAAGGTGATGCCGGAAACCACCCGCGCGACCGCGCGGATGGTCGTGGAGAAGGTGGTGCGCGAGATCGAGGAACGCATCGCCCAGCACACCCGGTCCGCTGTGACCGGTGCGCTGAACCGGGCGGCGCGGACCTCGAATCCGAAGTTGCGCGACATCGACTGGGATCGCACGATCCGCGCGAATCTCGCGCACTATCTGCCGGAGTACCGCACGGTGGTGCCGCAGCGGCTGATCGGATACGGCCGGCGCTCGCAGGCCGTGCAGCGCGACGTGGTGCTGGCGATCGACCAATCGGGGTCGATGGCGTCGAGCGTGGTCTACGCGTCGGTGTTCGGGGCGGTGCTCGCGTCGATGCGGGCGCTGCGCACGTCGCTGGTCGTGTTCGACACCGCGGTGGTGGATCTGACCGACAAGTTGTCCGATCCGGTGGAGGTACTGTTCGGCACGCAACTCGGCGGCGGCACCGACATCAACCGCGCGATCGCATACAGCCAATCGCTGATCACCCGGCCCACCGAGTCGCTGTTCGTGTTGATCTCCGACCTGTACGAGGGCGGGATCCGCGCGGAGATGCTCAGCCGGATGGCGTCGATGCGTGATGCCGGGGTGCAGGTGGTGGTGCTGCTGGCCCTGTCCGACGACGGTGCTCCGGCCTTCGATCGGGAGAACGCGGCGGCGCTCGGGGCGCTGGGAATCCCGGCGTTCGCGTGCACACCCGACCGGTTCCCGGAACTGCTGGCGCTGGCGCTCGAACGCGGTGACATCGGGCGGTGGGCGCAGTCGTTGTAGAGGTGCTTCGATGCTGTGAGGTGTCTCGATACCGCGTGACGGAGGTTGCGACACCGAACTCACCGCACGTGGCCCCCTATGTCAACAAGGTTCCGCAGGGACAGTCCGTGTTCGTACATGTCGACGTGACGAACATCGGCGACAAGGCGACGAACGCGCACAGCGGATGAAAATCGAAGCCTCGCTTGAACATCGCCTGTTCCGCGAAGAATGAACCACGTCGACCACGCCGATCACGTCGTCACCGGCGCGGCCCCCACACGAATAAACCCCTCAGCACCACCTGGGTAATTCCGTTCCCGAACATCGGCGCGGAATGTCACCGGTTGCTGCGCAGACCCGGACCCGTCGACGCCGCAGCCACCTGCATCCCCGGTGGGTAACCACTCGGGCTGCTGTCGATACACCTGCTCACGCGTTGTGTTGCAGCCACGGTTGCATCGGCTCAGGAGGTGGAGATGCGGCCGAAGCGAAACCTCGCGACACTGCTGGGTCTCATAGCTGTCCTGGCAAACGGCTGCTCGTCTTCCGCGCCATCCGAGTCCCCACAGACGGGCGATCTACCGATGCGGCAGGTCGCGCAGGTGGAGCTGACCGGCGGACCGGTGCGGTTCGACTACACCAGCCTCGACAGCGGGCGTGGACTGTTGTTCATCGCCCACATGGGCGCCGGTGAGATCGTCGAAGTCGACGTGCGCAGCCACCAGGTCGTCCGCACCGTCACAGACGTTCCGGACGTGCACGGAGTGCTTGCGGTCCCGGACAAGCACCGGGTGTACGCCACCGCCACCGGACGCAACCAGCTGGTCGCCTTCGACGAGGACACCGGTGAAGTCCTGTTTACCGCACCGACCGGCGAATATCCCGACGGGTTGGCCTACGATCCGATCCGCAACACGGTGTGGACGACCAACGAGCACGCCGGAACCGAGACCGTCGTGGACGCGGATTCGGGGGCCGTGCGAGCGACCGTCGACCTGGGTGGCGAGGTCAGCAACGTCGTCTACGACCCGGTCATCGCTCGCATGGTGGTGGCCGTGCAGGGCCGCGGCGATCTCGCGGAGATCGATCCGGCCGGATACACCGTAACCGACCGCATCCCGATCCCCGGATGTGACAGCCCGCACGGCCAGGTCCTCGATGCGGCCGGTCCGACCGGATCGACTCCGGCAAGATCCACATCAACGAAATGACCGTCGCGGACGAGACGAACGCACCGTTCGGAGGTGTGGGCGCGTCAGGTACCGGTTCACGTTTCGGTGGCCCGCTCGCGAATATCGAAGCGTTCACCGAGACACAGTGGGTGACCGTTCGTCCGGACATCGCCCGTTACCCATTCTGACCGTCCCGCCCGTGTGATCACCTTCTATCCACGACATCACAGCTCAGCCGATGGAGATCTGCCCCCGGTTACAACGAGGGCAGATCTCTGTTTCGTGCGTTGATCCGCGGTGTCGGATCGGCCAGATACTGCTGCCGCACCAGAACGAAAGGATGCTCCGGCATCCGTCCGCGTGTGACCTCACGCTCGGCCACGGCCACCGCGGCGAAGTCACCGCCCACGTGGACCGTGCCCGCCCCCGGCGCGAGGCCTCGTGAACCATGGCACCTCGCTTTCGATCGTGAAGTCCTCCCAGAAGGCGGCGGGTCCGTGCCGGTAACGGGTGAGCGCGCGACAAACGCGCCGGGGCATCCGGTCGCCGAGGACCCGATCAGCCGCCGCAGGGGGCGACGTCGAGCATCACCGCATCGGGATCGTCGAGTTGATCGACCGTGTCACACAGACACCGGTGACAACCTTGCCCCCAGTTCCCCCAACCCCGCGATCATCGCACGACTGATCGCGCCCGAGCGGCCCTCGGCGACCGACCATCCATACCGTGGCACGGACTGGACGACGGCACCATCGCCTACTGAAGTGCTCTCGGAGGTCCCTTGAGGCTCCGCCCCGGGTAGCCGGTCAGTGCCGCGGTGACCCCTACCGCGACGCCGGTGTGGGATCAGCGGTAGGTCGAAGATCATCGGCACAAGCGGTCCGGCCCGCCGACGACGTGCCCGTTCGATTTCTCGGCGTGTACCGATCGAGCCTACACTTCGAGTTGCTTTGGAGTAGAGGGCAGTTCGGCGCGTCGTTCGTCGGCACGTTCCAACTCGGCCGTGGCGGCGGACGGGCAGCGGCGAGATCGGATTCGAGCCGACCGATGGTGGCAGTCGCGGCCGCAGCTGCATTCTCCGCGTCGGCGCGCACCCGGGCCGCCCGGTCACGAGGCTGCTCGCCCTGTCCGGCCAGGACAGCCATCCGGTGCTCGAGGTCGGCGCTCCGGTCCTCGTACTCGGTGTGGATGCGGACCCGTTCGTCGGCATTATCGCGGCGGGCATCGCCGGGAGCGGATGGTCGACCGCGAACGATGGCTCGGGCGAGGTCGGATCCATCAGCCGCTCGTGCAGCTGGGTTGCCGCCTCGGATGCGTCGGCCCCATCACGGAATCGGAGAATTGTGCGGATCATCCGCGCCGGGTGTGGATATGCCAGGCATGCGATGGGGTGATCGCGGTGCCCCCACACGTCGGGCCGCGGTTACCGGGAGTCCCGGTGGTCGCGAACTCGCTCATCCGTTGCCGTTGCCGTTGCCGTTGCCGGGTTTGTCCTTATCGGGTTTATCAGGTTTATCCTTGTCGGGTTTGTCCTTATCAGGTTTGTCCTTGTCCACTTCGGTGCCTTGCCCCGGCGGGACCGCGGTGGTCGGGAATGTGCCCGGGGCGCCGGAAACGGGGGGTGCCTCGACGGCGGTGGTCTCGACGGCGGTGGTCTCGACGGCGGTGGTGGTGGCGAGGGGGAAGAGGCCGGCGAGTTCGGTCTCCACGTTGTCGGCGGCGGCAAGGATTCGGTCCGCCCTCTCGGCGGTGATCGCGTTACTGTCGCGGAGCCGGAGCACATCCGCGCGGAGTCGGGCCAGGGCGTCGGTGGTTCCGGCCTCGTCCCGGGCGTTGACCGCCGAGCGCACCGTCGCGGTGTCCGCCTGCAGGAAGGTCAGGCCGGATTCGGTGCTCGCCTCCGGTGCCTCGCTGCACCCGGCGAGCGTGACGACGATGGCAAGGACGGCAGCTCCGAGCATCGGTCGGTTCACGGCTGCACCGCCCGGTCGAGCTCGTCGAGAGCGTTCGAGAGCGGCGCCGGGAGCGGGCCGGCGCCAGCCGGGGTGGGGACGGCTACCGGCGGTGGGGTACCGTCCTGCCCCCGGGAGCCGACGAGGGTGACGGCGACGAGGGCCACGGCGACGAGGGCCACGGCGACGAGCACCGGCGCGAGCGTAACGCGGACCCGGGCCAGGCCACGGTGAGGGACCCGGTCCGTGCCCACCGGGGTCGACGCGGACACGAGGGCGGGTGAGGGAGGGGCGAGCACCCGCGTGGGCGCCCGTACCTCAACGGTGACCGGTTCTGAGCCGCGGGAACGCACAGCCGCGAGCATGACGCGGGCGTCGAGGTACCGCCGCCGGGGGTCGCGAGCGAGCGCCCGGTCGATCGCAGTCGCCAGGGCAGGGTCGACGTCGCCTCGCTCGGCGGCCAGAGGCGGTGGCGGCTCGTCGAGGATGGCGCGGACCAGCGCCGCCGGGTTGTCCCGCTCGAAGGGGCGGTGCCCGCAGAGGGCCTCGTACCCCAGGACACCGACCGCGTAGAGGTCATCGGTGACGGTGGCGGGGTTCCCGGCGAGTCGCTCGGGGCTGAGATAGGCCACCGTGCCCAGGAGCTCGCCGGTTTGGGTGAGGGTGTGCTCGGCGCCAAGGCTCTTGGCGATCCCGAAGTCGGCCACCTTGACGGCGCCGGTGGCCGTGAACAGGATGTTGCCGGGTTTGAGGTCGCGGTGGAGGATGCCGGCGTCATGGGCGGCGGCCACAGCTTCGAGCACCTCGGTCAGAATCGTACGGACCCGTTCACGCGGCAAGGGCCCGCCTGTGAGGTCGTCGGCGAGAGTGCGTCCGGGCAGGCGTTCCATCACGATGTAAGGGATCCCGCCGTCCTCGCCGCTGTCGTGGACGGCGATCACGTGCGGGTGGCTCAGGGTGGCCGCGGACCGGGCCTCGGCCTCGAATCGCCGCCGGATCTCGGACTGGGTCGCGAGCGCGGGAAGCAGCAGCTTGATCGCCACCGGTCGGTCGAGGCGGGTGTCCCAACCGTCGCGCACCTCACCCATCCCGCCGCGGCCCAGCACACCCCGCAGCTCGTAACGGCCACCGAGGACTTGGGGCGCCGGCATGATGTCGACGCTAGCGGGCGCACCCACCCCAGCGCCAGCCGGTCGCGATGTTCGCGGTGCAGGCGACTTCCCATCGAGCGGCTCCGGTGCCACCGCCCGCTCCCCCAAATTCGATACAAGTACTTGTATTGAAAATAATGGCGTTACACAATGTAGTGGTGAGCACGAACGCGGACGCACGCGGGACTGCATCGACCACCCCGAAGGCGCGGCGGTACGACGCGACACTCCGGCGCCGTCAGGCCGAGGAGAGCCGACGCCGAATCCTCGACGCCGCCGCGGCCCTGTTCACCGAACGTGGCTGGTCCGTCGGGATGCGCGAGATCGCACGCGCGGCCGGCGTCTCCTTCGAGACCGTGTACAGCCACTTCGGTTCCAAGCCTCGCCTGTTCAACCAGGTGCTCGATATCGCGGTGGTCGGCGACGACGAGCCGGTGGCGCTGATGGACCGGCCCGAGTTCGCCGCTATTTCCCGCGGAAGTCACCTGGAACGGGCCGCCGCGGGAGCCAAGTTGGTCGCCGGCGTGAACGGGCGCACCGTCGGCCTGCAACGCGCCCTGCGCGAGGGAGCCGCCGCGGAACCGCAACTCGCGTCCCGGCTCGACGAGATCCGGCAGGCCCAGCGGCAGACCGTTCACATCGCGGGAGCGGCCATCGCGGGCCGCGAACTGACCCCGCTCGAAGGCGACGGCCTCTGGGCGGTGATCACGTTGGAGGTCTACGACCTTCTCATCCGCAGCGCAGGGTGGAGCCCCGCTCGGTACGAAGAGTGGCTCACCGACACGATCGTCAAATTGCTCTCCCTGGAGAAGTGAAAGGAGGGCGGGCCATGAACACCAACAGGATCGAGCCCGCCGACACACGAAGCATGGGAATCGTGCACAGTGCACTGCGTCGCGACCTGCGACGAGCCCGCATGGTGCTGGAGGCTCCTCCGTATCCCGACGAGCCGCGCCGCAGAGCACTTGCCGCACACATCCTCTGGATGTGCCTGTTCCTGCACATGCACCATGCCGGCGAGGACGCCGGACTGTGGCCGGCGATCCGGGCGAAGGACCCGGCGGCCGGTGCGCTGCTCGATCGGATGGCGTCCGACCACGAACAGATCGGCGGAGCGATCGCCGTCGTGGAGGACGCCGCGCGGGCCTACGGTGACGACCCGTCCGCACGGGCACGGTTGCTCGCCGCCGTGACCGGACTCGAAGACGTTCTACTCCCCCACCTGCAGCGCGAGGAACTCGAGATGATGCCGGTCGTTGCCGCCACGATCACCACCGCGGAGTACCGCGCAATCGAGAAGAAGTACTTCGTCGAGCCGAAGGGTTTCGCCGAACTCGGCATGGAAGCGCACTGGATCATCGACGGGGCGACACCCGAGGATCGCGACACGATCGTGCACGTCGTTCCCGCCGTGCCGCGCTTCCTCCTCCTGCACGGTTTCGCCCGAAAGTACCGTCGGCAGGCCGCCGTGCTGTGGGGCACGGGTCCTGCGTCCACCGTGCCGTCGCTGCGCGTGGCACCGATCGAGGAGCATTCGTGATGGGCACGCTGGCACGACACGGACGCACCGAAGCGATCACCGCCGCGCCGCCAGAAGCCGTGTGGCACATCATCACCGACGTGACCCGGATCGGTGAATGGAGTCACGAATGCCGGGGCGCCCACTGGATCGGCACCGGCCAGCGTGCAGCGCCGGGCGTTCGATTCCGCGGCACGAACCGGTCCGGCATCTTCGTCTGGAGCCGCTCGTGCATGTTCACCACGGTCGATCCCCCACGGTCGCTGGCATGGAAGACGGTGGGCCTGTGGGGCAAGGTCGACAGCACGGTGTGGCGAATCGACCTGGAACCGAACGGAACCGGAACACGGATCGTGCAGACCTACGACGTCGTGCACGTCGCTCCCGGTCTGGACCGGGTGTACCGGCTCCTCGTCAAGGCACACCGCGACCGTCGCGACGCGCTGTCCGACGACCTGCAACGGCTGACGCGCCTCGCCGAGGTCCCCCGCTTCCACCAGGCAGCGTAGGTGCTGCGGAGGTTATCCGTCCGCGCGATCGCGGACGCGGTTCACGGCGTCGACCACGGCGTCGGGTCGTTGGGTCTGGATGTAGTGCGTGGTACCGGGGACGACGACGAGTTCGGCATCGGGCTGGCTCGCGACGAAGTCCGTCTGGGCCTGCGGCTCGGCACCGTGCAACGCCTCGAGATCGGCGGCCGACATGCCGGGAGGCAGCGGGTCGGGAAGCGGCGTGTCCTCGCCGCGGACCAGCACCTCCATCGGCACCGGCGGTAGCGGCGGCGCAGTCTCGATCTCGTCCATGAGCTGGTCCAGAGAATATGTTTCGGCCGTATATCCGTCCGGATAGCTTCCCGGCGTCAACTGCGGGTGGGCCATCAGGTTCCATTGATCGGCGGTCACGCTGTCGCGCAGTTCCGGCATCGGTGCATCCACCAGGACGATCCCGGCCACCTCCGAGGGATACGTAGCGGCATAGAGCGCCTGCAGCGGCCCACCCAGCGAGTGCCCGACCAGCACGTATGGCCCGGTTTCACCGGCTGCCGTCAGCAGGTCGTGCAGTTCGGCGACCACCTCCGCCGGATCGCGCGGCATCGGGACCTCGTCGCTGCGGCCCGGCGACGGCTCCTCCGCGTCGACGACTTCGCCATCGCGAACGGTCGTGGTGACGAGGGAACCGGGCCGGTCGTAGGAGCACACGCGAGTCGACGTCGCGAGCGCCGGTTGCACAGCCGGAGAATCGGATTCGCTCAGGCTCCAGATGTCGCCTGCGTTGCCGAACCCGGATTGCAGGACCACTGTGGGACTTCCGGTGCCGCGACAGTCCAGATACAAATGGTGGCCGTCCCCGATGTCCACCCGACCCGCGACGTCGCCGCTCGCCACGGCGTCCTCGGCCTGCGTGTCCGTGCCACACGAGCACACGAGCACCCCGCCCATCAGCGCGGCGACCAGAGCGCGTCGCAAGACAGCCATCACAAACCCTTCCGAAGATGCTGCCGGGGCGGCCCGCAGCAGGCTGTTCGTTTGTCGAGACTAGTCCGTCGGACCGTGGCACGAAGCCGCATCCGCCGGTCGGCCGGCCGTTCGATGCCGTCCGGATTCCGGGATGGAAACCGCGGGACACATGCGACACTGGTCATCGACGGCGCCCCTGACCTGAGCATTCCCCGGGTCGAGGGTTCCGCGGGAACACAATCCGTCTCACCCTTACAGGTGCCCGGGCCAGAGGTATCCGCTGATGCGAGCTCGATCGTCCTCGATGCGCAACCATCGTGCCGCGGCGGCCACAGTGCTCGGGACGATGATGTTCGCGACGCTGACCGGCTGCGGCAACTCCGCCCCGACTGCCGAAGCCCCGCTGGCGCAGGACGATCTCGAAGCTGCGGTGCGGCCGGTGATCACCGAGCAGATGGAGGAGATGGGCATTCCGGGACTGGTCGCCATCGTCCGGAGTCCCGAGCGGGGCGACTACGAGATCGCGGCCGGCGTCGCGAACATCGACACCGGCGAACCGGTGGAGATGACCGACCACTTCCGGATCGGAAGCATCACCAAGACGTTCACCGCGACGGTCGTCCTGCAACTCGCTCAGGAGGGCAAGTTCGGACTGGACGATCCACTCGAGCAGTACTTCCCACAGGTCGACACCAACGGGGCCACCATCCGTCAGGCACTGAACATGACGTCCGGGATTCCGACCTACACCACCGACGCGTTCCTGAACGCGCTGGCCGACGATCCACAACGTGTGTGGACCCCGGACGAGCTGCTCGCGACGATCGAGGGCACGCCCGCCGAATTCGCGCCGGGCGAGGGCTGGGACTACTCGAACACCAACTATGTGCTGCTCGGAATGCTGGCCGAGCGCTTCGGTGGCGCGCCCTTGAAAACGTTGATCCAGGATCGCATCTTCACCCCGCTGCAGATGAACGGCTGCTCACTCCCCGCCGCGACGGATGCGACCATTCCCGCCCCGTTCAGCCACGGCTATCAGTACGGCACCGAGTGGGACGACCCGAGCCCGCCCGCCCCGAGGCCGGAACTGGTCGACGTCACGAACTTCAACCCCTCCTGGGGATTCGGCGCCGGCGAGGCCATCTGCACCGCCGCGGACCTGGCCATCTGGGCGAAGGCCCTCGTCGACGGCGACCTCCTCGAACCGGAGATGCAGGCTCAGCGACTGGATTTCGTCACCACCGGGCCCCTGCCGTACGGCCTCGGCATCGGCGACCTGAACGGACTCGTCGGTCACAACGGGCACATCAGCGGCTTCCAGACCCAGACTGCGGTCCGGCAGGCCGACGGCACCGTCATCGTCGTTCTCACCAACATCACCCAGGCGCCCGACCTGCAGCTGCCGGCCTCGATGATTTCGGCGTTGATTTCCGGTGCCATCCCGGCTTCGCCGAACTGACTGCCCGAAGATTCGACCCGCTGTTTTGGAAATCAAGGTATTCCGTGCGGTTCAGATTCCAGTAGCCAGGATTTCCCGGTCGAGTAACCGAAGGCCCGCGACCTACGGCACGTGCCGGCGCCGGACCAAGCGATACCACTTCGAATGGAATCCGACCCGCACCGAAACCTCCTCCACCACCGACCATCCGGAGAAGATCTGCTCGATTTCGGCCAGGTCGACGCCGCGCGGGAGCGGTCCGCGGAAACGCGACTCGAACGCGAACATCAGAAATGTCGCGTCGGGCGAGGACACTCGGTCGAGTTGCCGGCGGTACGCGGCTCGCTCGCTGTCCGAAAGTCCGTGGAAGCAACCGAAATCCACGATCAGGCCGTAGTCCGACCCGACCCGGTCCGCCATCGCGGTGACGTCGCCTTCGACGAATCTCACGTCGACCCCGGCCTGCTCGGCGGCAACCATCGCCAATTCGACCGCTGCCGGCACATTGTCGATTCCGGTGACGTCCCAGCCGCGCCGCGCGAGCCGGATCGACAACTCACCGCTGCCGCAGCCGACGTCGAGCGCCCGGCCCGGGCCGGGTACCGACTCGAGCAGCGCGTCGAAATGGGCGCCCCGCGAAACGTCCGCGCGTTCCCACGGTGTGAAGCCGACACGGTAGGCGAGGCGATAGAACAGGCTCATGCGACCACTCCTCGACGGGCTTCCGTTTCGACCGTAGGCCGCTCCCCCCGCCCGGCACAACGGCGCCGGAGCAGACGCGCCTCAGGACACCGAGATGCGCGCGGTGATCTGCTCGTGCACGAATCGCATCTTGTTCAGGACCGGAGGCGGCAGCACGAACGGATACAGGTCCGGCCTCCCCATCGACCGATTGACCATGTTCAACGACCACGTAAGAGGTAACCACTGTTCGACGAGCCGGTCGAAGCCGGCCGGCCCGGGTTGCGGCCGATCGAGGCCGGCACCGGCCGGCACGAACCCGAATGCCGCCGCCGTGTCGAGCGTGTCGCGCATGTGCAGGTAATGGGCGAACGTTTCGGCCCAGTCCTCGGCCGGGTGCATCGTGGCGTAGCTCGACACGTGGGTGTCCTCCCACCCGGCGGGAGCGCCCTCGGAGTAGTGCCGGTCGAGGGCCTGCTGGTAGTCCTGGTCGGGATCACCGAACAGTTCCGTGAACCGCTGCCGGGCGTCGTCGTCGACGATCAGCACCATCTGGTAGTAGTGCCCGATCTCGTGACGGAAGTGGCCGAGCACCGTGCGGTACGGCTCGTCCATCGCGACCCGCAGTTGTTCGCGGTGCACGTCGTCGCCCTCGGCGAGATCGAGGGAGATCACCCCGGAATCGTGCCCCGTGACCACCGGCTCGTCACGGCTCGACAACAGATCGAAGGTCAGCCCAGCCTCGGGGTCCTCGGCCCGGCCGACCACCGGCAATCCCAGCTCGGTCAACTCCACCAGCAGCCGCCGCTTGGCCGCCTCGGCCTCGGCGAACGCCTCGAGCGCGACGACGTCGTCGTCCGCGGGCCGCGTCCGGGTCAGCTCGCACGACGGACACAACGTCACGCCGTTGCCGGAGTGGTCGACACGGACGATCCAATTGCACCGCGCGAGATGCATATTGGCGCACAGCCGGTATGCGGCTGCGGGCACCGACCCTGTGCTCGGATCCAGGGAGACCGCGGGTTCGTCGACGATGGTGACCATGGAGACCGTGCCGAGGTCGAAACCGAGGCGCGCGCCACATCCCAGGCAGACCGAGTTCTCGAAGGCGAGTTGCTGACCGCAAGTGGGACAGGAGAAGTCACGCATCGAAACCATCCTTCGTGATCGGTGCGACGTCCACGGACACGTCGATGGTACTGTCCTTCGCTTCGGTATAGATGACGCCACGCAGGGGCGGCACGTCGGCGTAGTCACGGCCCCACCCCACCGTCGTGTAACGCTCGTCGACCAGTTGATCGTTGGTCGGGTCGAAGGCCAGCCATCGATCACCCGGGAGCCACACCGCCGCCCACGCGTGAGTGGCGTCGACCCCGATCATGCGTTCCTTGCCGGGCGGCGGATCGGTTGCCAGATATCCCGAAACATACCGTGCGGCAAGACCGTTCGCGCGCAGGCAGGCAATCGCCAGGCGCGCGAAATCCTGGCACACGCCGGCCCGGGCGGCAAGGACCTCGGAAACCCGGGTCGACACCGAGGTCGATCCCGAGCAGTACGTGAAGTCGGTGAAGATCCGGTGGGTGAGCTCGACGATCGCCTCCCCCAACGGGCGTCCCGGAACGAATGTCGCTGCGGCGTATTCGATCACCGAATCGTCGATCTCGGCGGGCTCGAGGTCGAGCACGAAGTCGGTCGCCAGCGCACCGCCCGCGGTCGCCGGTCGCGCCGACTCCCAGGGCTGCAGCGCGGGCCCGGCCGTCCACAACGCGGGGTCGGGCCGGCTCACCTCGACCACCGAACGTGCGGTCACCACCAGCGTGTCGTGCGGTTCGACGACGTGGAAGTACACGTCCCGGTTGCCCCAGATGTCGACGCCGGTGGAGGTGTCGCCGGGCGCCGGTTCGACGGTGACGGCGGTGTCGACGACCCGCTGCTCGCCGGTGTCCCGCGGCATCAGGTAGCCGCGGCCGTAGGAGGAGGTGACCGTCCCCGAGTACCGGTAAGTGGTGCGGTGCACGATCCGGTAGCGACGCACGGCGTCGGTCCCAGCGGTGTCGGTCCCGGCGGTGTCGGTCACGGCATCCTCCTGTTCTCGGCGCCGCCCCACAGCGGCCGGGTGCCGCCGGGAAGCGACAGCGGTCCCTGCAGCAGCAGCTCGGACAGTTCTTCGAGTCCGCGATGCACCGCGGTGAGCAGTTCGGCCAGCTCGGTGCGGGTGCCGTCCGTGGCGGCCTCGAGATCCACCGGATCGACGCGGCGCAACCGGGTGATCAGCTCCTCGGCGAGCCGCTCGGGCCGCGAGGCACCCGACGCGTCCGGCAGCGCCCGGAGGTTCTCCTTGATCCGGTCCAGCAGGTGCGCGAGCGACCGCGGATTGCCGATGTCGAACAGCAGTAGCTGGGCCACCGCAGCCACCCGCACCCGATGATTGCGGCGCCGGAACGTCACCGAGCTCTCGGCCGCGACGAGCACCGACTCGACGAGGGCCCGCTCGGTGCCGGGCGCGCGCACCTCGACCAGCGTCGTCGACAGCAGCGAGGTGAGCGCCAGTCCCCGCTCGATCCGCTTCCCGATGTCCATCACGTGCCAGCCGATGTCACGGACCATCGATTCGGCGCCCAGACCGGACAACGCGAGCATGCCCCGCAGCGCCGCGGACTGGGTGACCTCGAGCAGCGACCCGCCCTCGTCGGGGGTGGTGGCCAGTTCGTCGAGGGCGCGCCGCACGTCCGCCAGCACCGACCACGTGTCGTTCGAGAGTTGGTCGCGCACGGCCCGGGCGGCCCGCTCGAGTCCGGCGAACGACTGCGCCAGCGATCCGAGCCGGTCCGCATCGACCGTCAGCGAACGGAACTCCGCGGTCGCGACCCGGTAGCTGTCGATGCGCGGGGCGTCCGGATCGTCGGTGACCGCGAACTCGGACGACGGCGCCGCGGCCGTCAGGGTCTGCAGCAGCACCGGCAGGCATTCGCTGCCCGCGAGCCACGGCCGGAACCGGTAGTCCTGGTAGCGTTCCCGCACCGCGATGAGCAGCCGCGCGGTGTCCTCGGCGCGCTCCGAGTAGCGGCCGATCCAGAACAGGTCACCGAGGACACGGGGTGAGGTGACCACGTCGACCGCGGGCACCGCGAATTCGGGCAGCGTCTCGGCCGTGCCGGACGGATCCGCCGTCGACGCGGCGGGCACCGACCGGACCCACACGTCCTTGGCGACGATGTCGCGCCCGGCGCCCGGCGCGAGGACCTGGCCGAGCCCGCCGGGCATCGGCGTGAATCCGACCCGCTGCGCGACCGTGAACAGGCGGAGCCCGACGGGTGCGGCCTCGAACGCGTCGCGCCCGGCTGCCAGCACCGGCGCGTACGAATGCTCGGTCGGTTCGGTTCCGACCCAGCGTGCCGGATCGGCGAACACCCTGTCCCGCAACAGTTCCCGTTGCGCCGCGTCGAGCGCGCCGGGCACCACTGTCTCGGTGGTCACCGCGGACCGCAGCACCAGGTCGTCGAACCGTGCGGTGAGCAGCGACCGCCCGTCGTCGGTGCCGCCCCAGTGGGCGGGTGCCGACTCGAGCAGCAACTCCTCGTCGAGCAGGGCCCGGCACAACCACGGCAGATACGCCGCGAGCGCCGGGTTCTCGAGAACCCCGCTGCCGAGTGTGTTGACGACGGAGACCGCACCGCGGCGCACCACCTCCACCAGTCCCACCACCCCGAGATGCGAATCGGGCCGCAGGTCCAGCGGATCCGCGAAGGCCGCGTCGACGCGGCGCAGCACCACGTCCACCCGGGTCAGCGATCCGAGCGAGCGCATCCACAACCGGCCGTCGCGCACCACGAGATCGGCGGATTCGACGAGCGGCAGGCCCAGGGTCCCGGCGATGTAGGCCTGGTCGAACGCGGTTTCGGAGGTCGCGCCGGGGGTGAGCACCACGACCGTGGGATCCTCCACGCCGACCGGCGCGACATCCCGCAACGCCAGCCGCACGGCCTGCGCGAACGGGGACAGCGGCCGCGGGCTCGTCGTCTGGTACAGGTCCGGCAGTGCCCGCGACATCACCCGCCGATCCACCATCGCGTACCCCGCACCCGACGGCGCCTGCGTCAGATCCCGCGACACCCGGAACCGGCCGTCGGTGCCGCGCGCAACATCCACGGCGTGCAGGAACAGCTGGTGCGGGCCGGGCAGGGTCAGCCCGTGCGCGGCCCGCACGTACCCCGCGTGCCCGAACACCAGCCGCGGCGGCAGCAGCCCGTCCCGAACGGTCCGCAGTTCGCCGTACAGGTCGGCGAGCAACGCGTCGAGCAGCCGCGACCGCTGCACCAGGCCCCGTTCCAGCTCGGCCCAGTCGTCGGCGGCCAGCACCAGCGGCACGCCGTCGACGTTCCAGCGCACCGACGTCGGCGTCCCGGACGGGTCGATCGGGTTGTAGCTGATGCCGTGGTGGTCGACCAGCGTGCGCAGCCGCTGCCGGTACATCGCGAGCGGTTCCGGCCCGCGGGGACGGCACCCGTCCGCGAAGTCGGCCCAGTGGGCCCGCAACCGGCCGTCCGGACCGAGCAGTTCGTCGAATTCGGGCCCGCGGTGCACGTATCCGGTCAGCGCCACATCGGCGACGTCGGTCATCGGTTGCCGTCCTCCCGGGGCTCGTTGCCTGCGCCACCGGGCCTCTGCTTCGGTGCCGTCAACGCCAGGCGGTGTCCGTCCGTCGCAGGTCGAGGAGTCCGGGGGCCGTCACGTCCACCGCCAGCCGCGCCTGCGTCTCCTGCAAGCTTGCCAGGTCGATACGTCCGGGTGTGAATCCGTGGTCCTCGAACCTGCGGTTACGGCGAGATTGCGCCTCGACCGCGTTGACCGGCGGGGTGTCGTAGGCACGGCCACCGGGATGCACGACGTGGTAGGTGCAGCCGCCGCGCGAGCGACCCGACTCGACGTCGACGACGTCGACCACCAGGGGGCTGTGCACTTCGATCGTCGGATGCAGGGCGCTCGGCGGCTGCCATGCGCGATACCGCACCCCGGCGACCTGCACGTCGTCCTTGCCGGTCTCGAGCAGTGGCATCGGCACCCCGTTGCAGGTGACGACGTACCGGCCGCGGTCGGCGCCGGTCACGGACACCTGCAGCCGTTCGACGGACGAATCGACGTAGCGGGCGGTGCCACCGGCGGTGGCTTCCTCCCCGAGCACGTGCCACGGTTCGACGGCGGCGCGCAGTTCCAGCGTGACCGGGCCGGCCTGCACGCTGCCCAGACGGGGGAAGCGGAATTCGAGGAACGGGTCGAGCCAGGCGGTGTCGAAGTCGACGCCGTGCTCGCGCAGATCCGCGACGACGTCGGCGATGTCGGCCGCGACAAAGTGCAGACGAGGCCGCGCACCAGCAGCGACTGCACCATCGCCATCTGCGCGTGCGGCGGCATCTCGAAGCCGCGCAGTTCGAGGACGCCGAGGCGGCCGCGCGCCGAGTCCGGGCTGTACAGCTTGTCGATGCAGAATTCGGCGCGGTGCGTGTTGCCGGTCAGGTCGGTGAGCAGGTGCCGCAGCGCACGGTCGACGACCCACGGTGACGGCGGCCAGTCGTCGTCCGCGTCGCCGGTGAGCCGCTCGATCTCGGTGAAGGCGATCTCGAGTTCGTACAGCGCGTCCGGCCTGCCCTCGTCGACGCGCGGCGCCTGCGAGGTGGGGCCGATGAACCGGCCCGAGAACAGGTACGACAGCGCGGGATGCCGCTGCCAGTGGGTGAGCAGGGAGACGAGCAGGTCGGGGCGGCGCAGCAGCGGGGAATCGCTCGGTTTCGCGCCTCCGAGCGTGATGTGGTTGCCGCCGCCGGTGCCGGTGTGGGTGCCGTCGACGTCGAAGGACTCGGTGGTCAGCCGCGCGGCGCAGGCCTGCTCGACGGTGGCGATCAGGTCGTAGAAGTGTTCGAGTGCACCCAGGGGCGGCAGGAACACGTGCAGTGCGTCGTCGCGCACCTCGGTGACCAGCGCGGTGGGAATACCGACGGTCGGCGACGCGACGGCAGTCGGTGCGGGTGGCGGCGCCGGCTGGAACAGCAGCGGTGGCCGGTCGTGAAGTGGATCGGCTTCGAACAGTGGGTCCGGTTCCTCCCAGCTCACCGAGCGGATGGGCAGGCGCAGCCCGGCCGGAGAATCGCCCTCGACGAGGACGATGCGGCCGCGGCGCATCGTCCACCGTCCGCTCTGCCACCCGGTGTCGTCGTCTCGGCGCTGCAGCGGGATCACCCACGCGGCCGGGTCGGTGACGGATCGTTCGAGCCTGTCGAGCAGAGCGCGGCGTGCGTCGGGGGAATCGTCGTCGGGTGGCAGTTCCTCGGCGGGGTCCAGGGGCGGGCCGGCCGGCAGCCGCACCCAGCGGTGCAGCCGCGCGAGCGCGTCCTCGTACGCGGGCTGCACCACATCCGGCTGCAATCCGAGCCGGGTGGCGAGCTCGACGGCGAGATGCTCGGCGTCGGCGGGCTGCGCGGACGGCGGGTTCGCCGGATCCCACGGGTCGACGAGCAGCGCGGGGTCGTTCCACAGCGCGCCGCCGTCCTCGCGCCAGAACAGCGCGATCTGCCAGCGCGGCAACGCCTCTCCCGGATACCACTTGCCCTGGCTGCGCATCACCAGGCCGGTCGGCGCGTAGATGCGGCGCAGCCGCTCGGCGAGGTCCGAGGCACGTTCACGTTTGTCGGTTCCGTCGGCTTCGGTGGTCCACTCCGGGTCGCCGTAGCGGTCGATCGACACGAATGTCGGCTCCCCGCCGACCGTCAGCCGCACGTCCGCGGCGGCGGTGCGGGCGTCCAGTGCGGCGCCCGAAGCACAGATGCGTTCCCACTGTTCGTCGGTGTAGGGCAACGTGACCCGCGGATCCTCCCGGATGCGCGTGACGGTGTTCGAGAACGTCAGGGTCGCGGTGCATTTCCCGGTGGCACCGGTGATCGCCGCCGCCGACACCGGGTGCGGGGCAGCGGAGAGCGGAATGTGCCCCTCCCCCGCGAACAGCCCGGAGGTGGGGTCGAGCCCGATCCAGCCGGCGCCCGGCACGTACACCTCCGCCCAGGCGTGCAGGTCGGTGAAGTCGGCGGCGGGGCCGCTGGGACCGTCGAGGGCCGGCTGGTCGGCGGTGAGCTGGACCAGGTATCCGGACACGAACCGGGCGGCGAGACCGAGTTGCCGCAGCACCGACACCATCAGCCACGCCGAGTCGCGGCACGAGCCGACCGCGGTCGCGAGGGTGTGGTCGGGGCTCTGCACTCCCGGCTCCATCCGGACGCTGTATTCGATGTCGCGTTCGAGTGCCCGATTGAGCGACACGAGCACATCGACGGTGCGGATCTCGTCGGGAATATGAAAGTCCTTCAACCACTTCGGACGAGCTCACCGGGTCCCGAGCCGGGTTCGCCCTCGTCCACCGGGCGCAGGTACGGCTCGAGGTCGGCCGCGAGTTCCGGTGGGTACTCCCACCCGAAGTATTCGGCGTAGTCCTCGATGAAGAAGTCGAAGGGGTGATCACTTCCATGTCGGCCACGAGTCCGACGGTGATCGACAGCTTCCCGGCGCGCTCCGGGAAGACCACGCCGGCAAGGAAATTGCCGAAAGCGTCCTGGAATTCCGTCCGATGTTCCAGTGCGACCCTGATGCCCATGAAATCCTCCCGCCGAACGACGACGGCCCGATTCCACCACAGCTGTTCTCGGTGCACGCGACGAGCACGGCGACGCCGTCCGCACGAAATACGAACGGAACATTCCCCACACGAAACCTCGCTTCGGCCGGTGATCACCCCGGGCGACGATCGGATCCTCTCGAAGGAACAGTGTGCCCGGTTTTCTACCCTGCGTCCCCGATCGCCCTGTCCCCGGTCTCCGCGTCCCTGCTCTCCCTGTCCCCGGTCTCCGCGTCCTCGGCCGCATACCGCTCCAGCAGTGCGGTCTCCGCATCACGCTTGGGGAACACGAAGAACACCAGTGCCGCTCCGATCAGCACGATCCCGATCGCGGCGGCATACGCGCGGGTGTCGCCGTCGAGGAACGCCGACCGGGCCGCCGCGAGGATCTGCTGCGCGTACTGCGGATACGTCTCGGCGATGTTCACGGCGCCCGCGAACGACTTCTCCAGGGCGACCTGCGTCTGCTCGCTGACCGACGACGCCTGCGGGCTCGCGGCGATGGTGGACGTGAACGACGCCGTGTACCCGGCGGTGAGCAGCGCACCGAGAATCGACTGCACGATCGCCCCGCCGAGGTCGCGTTGCAGGTCCGCGGTACCCGAGGCCATACCGGCCCGCGCCACCGGCACCGAACCGGTCAGCGAATGCGACGCCGGTGTCCCCGCGAGACCCACCCCGGCACCGAGACACATGTACCCGAGCGCCACTATCCAGTAGTGCGCATCCTCGTCCCACAACACCAGCGCGACGACCAGTCCCACCACGATCGCCACGTATCCGGACAGCAGGGTGAACCGCGAACCCCGCGATTCGACGAGTTTCGCCGAGTGCGGTGCGACCAGCACCATCACCAGCGCCGCGGGCAGCGCCGCCGAACCGGCCGCCAGCGTCGAATACCCCAGCACGTTCTGCAGATACTGCTGACTGATGTACATCGTGCCCATCAACGTGCCGAAGACGATGATGCCCGCGACCGCGGCGACCCAGAAGATGCGCCGCCGCGCGACCTGCAGATCGAACAGCGGATTGTGCGCCCGAAGTTGTCGGAACACGAAGGCGATTGCGGAGGCGAATGCGATCACCAGCGCGGACACGGCGACGGTCTGCAGCCCGTCGACGGGTACGAAGTTGATGCCGAGCACCAGGGAACCGACCAGAACGACCGAGACGATGCCGCCGAGATGGTCGACGGGATCGGTGGACTCGTTGACGTGACTCGGCACGAGTACCCACGTCAGCGCCAGCGCCAGCAACGCCAGCGGGATCGTCACCAGGAACACCGACCCCCAGAAGAACCCCTCGAGCAGGGCCCCGGCGACGAGTGGGCCGAGGGCGGTGAGACCGCCACCGATCGACGACCACAGCGCGATCGCGCGGGTCCGCGCCGGACCCGACCACAACGCGGTGATCAAGGCCAGCGTCGTCGGGAAGGCGAGACCGGCGGACACACCGCCGAGCAGTCGCGCCGCGAACAGTACCTCCACGTTCGGGGCGAACCCGGCCACGAGCGACGCCGGCACCGACAACGACATGCCGAGTATCAGCATGGTCTTGCGGCCGTAGCGGTCGCCGACCGCACCCAGGTAGAGCACCGACGCCGCCAACCCCACCGAATAGCCGACCGCGATCAGGTTCAGGTCGGTCTGGCTGGCGTCGAACGCCTTCCCGATGTCGGGGAGCGCGACGTTGGCGACGGCGAGATTGAGGTTCGCAACTGCCGCTACGAGGATCAGCGATGTGAGCACCAGCGGTGCTCGGGCGGGACGGCCCTCGTCGGGTGTGGTCACGGAACCATGGTGCGCGATTGCCGCTGTCCTCCGCTCGGATTCGGGAGGACGGCTCGGATGATGTGGTTGTGGTGCCGGCGGCTGCGACGGCCGCCGGCACTCGGCGGGGCCGTCCTTCGCGGCCGCCTAATCGTTCACGCCATCTCCGGGACGTGCAGGTGCGCAATGGCGAGTTCGAACTCGCAGGTGTCGAGGACCTCGGCACCCGCTTCCCGTGCCGTTTCGACCCGGATGGCATCGAGACGTTCCCTGTTGCCTTCCATCGCCTCTCTACTGTCGAACGTCAGCGACGACACTCCGCGGCCGGCTGCGCGGTCGAACATCAGGCTGGCGCTGCAGAAACCGGGAAGTTCTTCCATCTTGGGCAGTGCGGCCATCTTCCACAGGTCCACGCCGCGGTCCATGTCGGACGGCTCGGTCTTGACCCACGTGACCCGGCAATACGCCCCTCGCTCAGCGTGGTGGTCACGATGCATGACCGCGATCTCCCACCGCGACACCTCCGTGGTGCCGTGGAAGATCTCGGCGGCGGCATCCCGCAGATCGCGCACCGGTCCCTCGCTCGCGCGCAACGATTCCTCGTCCCGCCACGAACTGGTCGCGATGCAGCGGCCGGAGTCGCGATCGATCAACAGGGACATTCCCATGCATCCCTCGATATCCGTCAGCGCCGGCATCACGGTGTCGCGTACGTGCTTGATTCCGGCGTCGATGTAGGACGGATGCGCATGAATTGTGGTCGAGCGTGCATACACGATCGGCACCCTTCCGGTCAGGGCGGCGCCGACGCGGCGCCGCCGGTCGATTCCCTGTATTCCACAGTGCTCCTCCGCTCCCCCCGCAGGCAATGGCCGCGACCTCCTTCACGGAGCAACAATCTCGTTTCGGATGGCCTCGACGGCGTCCCGGTGTGCGCTTTCGATTTCGGGGGTGGGGCCCGACACCGTGGCCTGAAGGAGAAGCCCTCGGTGGACAGCCAGGATGCGGTGGGCAAGCGATCGCGAGTCCGCAACACCGGCTGCTTCGAGTGCCTGCACCATCGGGGTGACCCATTCGGACACGACGGGAACGACGAATCTTGCGTGAAGATCGTCGTCTCGCGCCGAGGCGGCATAGATCTCGAAGAACATCGCCATCCGAGTCCGGCCCTCGGGAGTCGTTCCCTGGGTCCATGCGAGTTCGAGACCGTCCGCGATGACGTCTGCGACCCCGGTGGGGGTCGCGGCGGCGCTTGCCGGCGCGAGTGTTCGTATCCGGGACAGCAGTGTGCGTGAAGCCTCGAGTTGACCGGTGAGGACTTCGTCGACGATCCGGGATATCAGTTCCTCCCGACTGCCGAAGTGATGCAGCAGGTTCCGCGTCGATGTGCCCAGTTCGTCGGCGAGCGGCCGGAGCGTCAGACCGAAGAGGCCTCGCTCTTGTGCATATCGGACCGAGGCAGCGAGCAGTTCACGTCGACGTGCGTCGTTCTTGGGGCGTCCCACGACGCCGAGTTTATACTACGATCGTTTCATAAACTGGAGGAGGACACGTGAGGCAGCCGACGAGAAGCGAGATCACGGCCAGCTTCGTCAACAGCTCACGCAGCAGAGTCAAATCGGTGTCGTTCCCGGACGACTTCGATCGGACGCCGTGGGAAGACCTGGACTTCTACGGGTGGATCGACCCGCGGGCACCGCAGCGTGCGTATCTGGTCTGCGAGAGCGAGGACGGATTCGTCGGTGTCGAGTTCCGCGTCGCAGGCTCCGATCCGTCCCGCGCACGGGGGGTGATGTGCAATCTGTGCCGGTCCGCCCGGCGGAACGCGGACACGAACCTGTTCACTGCCGCCAAGGCCGGACCCGCCGGGAAAGCGGGCAACAGTGTCGGCACGTACATCTGCACGGACTTCCACTGTTCGCTCTACGTGCGCAACCTGATGTCGCTACCGGACCCGCAGCCGGAGCGCTCACTGCCCACCGAGACCCGGATCGAGAACCTCCGCCATCGACTGGACGGGTTCGTTGCCCGTGTCCTCGGGACGGACGAGGTCACGAATCCGAAGTCGTGACCTCGTCCTCGTGCGGCGCCCGAGGCCTCACCGACTACTCGCGGCACCAACCCGTCGGTACCGACACCGCTGAGGAAATTCGCGTTCTTTCATTGCCCCGGGCGGCGTTGATCTGCGGCTGGGTGAGATACAGAGCGAGGGACAGATCGGCGTCCTCCAACCGGGCATCGCGCAGGTCGGCACCGAGCAGATCGACCCCGGCGAGATCGCACCCTCTCAGGTCGGCACCGATCAGAACCGCTCCCCGAAGGTCGGCGCCACACAGCCGGTAGGCACGAAGGTCCGTTCCGGCCAGATCCGCACCGGGGGCGATGCGCGGATGCACACGGCCGCCGTCCGCGAAGTACGAAACCCGCACGTGCGCACTGACGGTCATCAGGACGGCTCGCACCGAGGCATGCACATCGCCCATGTCGGCCGAAAGCAGTTCGTCCACGTCACCGCGAGTCAGGGATACGAGGAAATCGGCGAGTTCCCGAATTTCGTCCTCGGTGTCGGGATCATAGGTACGTTCCTGCGCCTCGAGCAGGTACCACAGCATCTCGTGCAGCTGTTTCAGGATCTTGAACGCGGAGAACATGCGGTCCCGGAGCTCCGGGCGTTCTCGCCAGCTCGTCCCGGAGAACAGTCGTTGCGAGACGACCTGTCCCGCGCCGAAACAGTCGAACACGGTGCATCCGCGAAAACCCCTGGACGGCAATGCTCGATGAATGCTGCATCCGAACGCGGAATCGAGGTGCCGGCACGGGGAGCCGGCGGGCTTGTCCTCGGCGAAGTCCGCCGATCTCGAGAATCCGAAAGCCGTGCAGCACAACGCGAAGCAGCGACCGCAGTCGGCCCGGAAGTCGGTGCGGTCAAGCGCGGTTTCCGTCGTGTGCGCCTCCGACGTGTCGGGTCGGAGTGCGGACGACGTCAGGGATGTACAGGGCGATGAGGTGATCACAGTGAGCTCCGAGAGACGATTCCGATGCATGCGGGAGCCGGGAACCCGGTGTCGGGTTCCCTCCGGGGGCCCACGGAATCACCACCGCACGAAGGCGCGGCTCACCAGCGCGGAAGGTCTGCGTCAAAGCTGCAATGTGTTGTTCACTGCGCACGAACATACCAGCGGCGGCTGCCGATTCGCGAATTCCCGGCCAGGCCGCACAACGCGGAAGGCCCGAAGCTGTCGGAGTTCGAAACTCACCGGTCACGCGCGGACGGAATCGGAGCGTCGTTTGCCGAAAACATCCGATTCCGAAACACAGTGTTCAAAGCGACGCCACATCCCGGCGATCGAAGACCGGAACACTGAAGACCAATGTGAGACGGCACACGGGGAGGACCCGGACATGACTGAGATCGCCTTCGCCCTCGACTTCATCGACACCCGCACCGATCGGCGACCGCGGCCCGTGGCGCCGACCAGACTCCCGGGAGCACACCTTCCGATGCCGGTGCTCGAGTACGCCCCGCCCTCGCCTCGCACCTCGGGTTTCCGAGCCGTCGTCGAGTCGGCGGTCGGCACCGCCTTCTCCGCGACCGTCGCGGTGGCGATGTTGACCGGACTGGCCGGTGCCGGCGCCGCGTCCGCCGTCGCCGGCGCAGCGACCGCGCTGCGCGCCCGCTGAACCTTCGGGAACCGAACGTTCGAGACGTTCACCGCGGCCGCCACCACGCCGAGATCATCCCGGGATGCGGCCGGTCGGAACCTTCGCCTCGGAGACGGGCACACCGGCGACCCCGACGTCGAGACGCAGCAGGGCGCCCGCCGTCGTGACGTAGATGCTCGTGCCGGCGAAGGCCAGCGACGACACGAAACGACCGTCCAGGTCGACGATTTCGTCCAGCTGACCGGCCGGAGTGAATCGGGCGATGCCCCCACCGCTGCCGAGCGCCACCCACACACCGCCCTCGACATCGACGGCGAGTCCGTCGCATTCACCGCGCGGAGCCTCGGCGAACACCGCCGTCGATTCCCCGTCGAACCTGCGCACCCGCGACGCCGCGTACTCGCTGACGTAGGTGGTCGCCCCGTCGGGTGAGAACCCGATCCCGTTGGGCCACAACAGGTCGTCGGCGACGACGCGCACGGATCCATCCGGTGCGATCTTCACCAGTTCACTCGGCGGTGCGGACTCGCCGAGCGCGGGACGATGGCGCAGCACGCCGGCGAGCAGTGACCCGTCCGCGGTGACCGCGATGTCGTTGATTCCGGTGGCGCCGTCCGGCGCGAGGATCGTGACGGTCTCGCCGTCACGGGCGTACGCGAGGTCGCGTCCGCTGACGAGAAGGCCCCCGTCGGCGTGTGCGGCGAGCCCGCCGATCCCGCGGCGGCGCTCGACGACCGTCCGCGTCCCGGAGGAGTTCCAGCGGTACACGCCACCGGTGGTGGTGTCGGCGAACAGCACGGATCCGTCTGCTTGCACGAGCGGGGCTTCGAGCAGTCCCCCTGCTTCGCACACGATGCTCGAATTTTCCATTCCACACATATAGACGATGCGCCGCGGTCCGCGCCCCGGGCGCCCTCGGAACCGCACGCAGATTAGGGTTGCCTCATCGAACTGCCGTGCACACGAGTCGAGGAAATCCATGAAGCGTCGATCCGCCGCGCTGCTCACCGCCAGCGTCACCGCCACCGCCCTCGCTCTGACGGCGTGCGGCTCGAACGACACCGGAACCGAATCCGACTCCGGTACCGGCTCCGGCGCATTTCCCGCGACCGTCACCACCAAGTTCGGGGACGTCACCATCGATGCGCAGCCCGAACGGGTCGCCGCGCTCGGCTGGGGTGACGCCGAGACCGCACTCGCGCTCGGGGTTCAGCCGGTCGCTGCCAGTGACTGGCTCGCGTTCGGGGGCGACGGCGTCGGCCCGTGGGCGGAGGGGCTGTACACGTCGTCGCCCGAGCTCATCGGCACGCTCGAGCCGTCCTACGAGATGCTCGCGGCGGTGACCCCGGATCTGATCCTCGACACCAAGAGTTCCGGCGACCCGGCCCGGTACGAGTCGCTGTCGAAGATCGCGACGACCGTCGGCGTGCCCGAGGGCAGTGACGCCTATCTGACCTCCCTCGACGATCAGGTGACGTCGGTCGCGACGGCACTCGGCGTGCCGGAGAAGGGCGAGGAGCTGCTGTCGCAGATCGACGCGGACTTCGCGGCGGCCGCCGCCGAGAACCCCGAGTTCGCCGGCAAGACCGTCACCGTCGCGGCCTACACGTCCGACGGCTGGGGCGCCTACGTCGTCGGCGACTCCCGGGTCGATTTTCTGACCGAACTCGGGTTCGTGAACAACCCGCAGGTGCAGGCCACCGAGACGGACAGCTTCTTCATCCCGGTCTCCGAGGAGAACCTGAACCTTCTCGACGCGGACATGCTGATCGTCCTGCCGATCTACCTGCCGTCGGAGGAAGTGACGAACAATGTGCTGTTCCAGCAGATCCCGGCGGTGAAGGACGGCCGGTTCCTGGTGCTCGGCAGCGACTCGGACATCTCCGCCGCGTTCTCGACGAATTCGGCGCTGTCGGTGCCGTTCGCGCTCGATGAGCTCGTTCCGCTGCTCGCCGAACGGGTGCAGTGATCCGAGGAGTCCGGTAGTCGGTTCTCGGCAGAGCTCGGTTTCTCAGTAGAGCTCGGCCCGGTAGCGCTCCTGCCGGGCCGGCTCGAGGTCCTCGTGCTTCAGGTTGTGCTGCTCGGCGAGGATGTCGCGCAGCGACGGCACCGACTCGGGCTCGACCCAGGTCTCGGGGTCCCACAGCTTGGCGCGCAGGATCGCCCGCGCGCAGTGCAGATAGGCCTCGTCGATCTGCACGATCACCGCGAGCTGCGCAGGTTTGCCGGACATCGCGAGCTCGGCCAGCAGGTCGGGATCGGTCGACAGCGACGCCCTGCCGTTGACGCGCACCACCTCGTCGACACCGGGTACGAGGAACAGGATTCCCACGTGCGGGTTCTCGAGGATGTTGCGGTAGGAGTCGGCCCGCCGGTTGCCGGGGCGGTCCGGGAGCACGAGGGTCTTGTCGTCGGGGAACAGCACCTTGCTGATCAGGTCCCCGCGCGGCGAGCAGTCACAGTTGCCGTCCGCGTCGGAGGTTGCGAGCACGAAGAATCGCGCCTGCTCGATGTACTCGCGCATCAGCGGCGTCGTGAACGTCGTGTGCTTCTCGAGGATCGCCGGCGTGGGCACCCCGACGACCGCTTCGAGTTCTTCGACCGTCTCGATCCTGGTCCGGACGAGTTCGTCGATCCTGCCGGTATCCACAGGCGTCACCTCCGCCCGAGACCGTACCAAGCCGGGAACCTACGGGAGGTCCATGTCCCGGAGCACGGCGACGACCCGGTGGGCCGCCGGGTTCGGATTGTCGGCGCGCCAGGCCATCGCGATCTCGAGTGGCGGCACCTCGTCCTCGATCGGCCGGTAGACCACGCCGTCCACCCGCACGTGCGTGGTGGAGTCGACGACGACGGCAACCCCGAGCCCGGCGCCGACGAGCGCGAGCAGGCTGTAGGGGTCGGGCGCCTCGTGCACCGTCCGCGGGGTGATCCCCGCCTGCGCGCACAGCGCGAACGTCGCCTCCCGGACGCGGGAGCCGTGCGCCGACGGATACATCACGAACGGGTCCGCGGCGAGGTCGCGCATCGCGATCAGTTCCTCGCCGGCGAGCCGGTGCTGCACGGGCAGCGCCGCGAGCAGCGTCTCCCTGCGCACGGTCAGCGTCTCCAGATCGCCGCCGACCGGTAGCGACACGATCCCGAGATCGATTGTGCCCGAGCTGATCAGCTCGACCGCCTGCCCCGAGTACGTCTGTGGTCGCAGCTCGAGCGCGATGCCCGGATATGCCTCCGCGACGGCGTTGGTCAGTCCCGAGAGCACGGCGTACCCGCCGGCGCCCCCGAATCCGATGCCGACGACGCCGGTCTCCCCCAGCGCCGCCGCCCGCGTCACCGTCCGGCACACCTTCAGTTGCGTCTCGATGATGCGTGCCGGGGCCATCAGCGCCGAACCGGCCGCCGTGAGCCGCACCGACCGCGTCGTGCGCGCGAAGAGTTCGACGCCGAGTTCGCGTTCGAGGGACCGGATGGTCTGGCTCAGCGGCGGCTGCGCGATGTGCAGCCGCTCGGCCGCGCGCCCGAAGTGCAATTCTTCGGCGACCGCCAGGAACGCCTGGATCTGACGAATGTCCACGTCACCCCGCATTGTGTGGTGCTGGATATGAATATCGATCGATTAAGTCTTGGACTCTACATGGTGTGGCGGGTGACAGTGGAGACGATCCTCGAGCCGAAGGGAATTCCATGAACTACGCGCACCGCGACCCCGCGCTCCGGGCCGTCGTTGACCGGTGGATCGACGACGCGGACCGCACGAACACCGATGCACTACTGGACCGGTTGGGTGCCGACACCGCCGATCGTCTCGTCCGGCTCGCGGCGGTCGCCGACAAGAATCCGCCCGTACTTCGCCAATTCGACGCCGACGGGAACCGCATCGACCGGATCGACTACCACCCCGCCTACCTGGAACTGTGTGAGGCGGCGTTCGGCGAGTACGGACTGTCCGCCCTCTCGCACCGGCCCGTCCACGGCTGGGACCGCACTCCCCCGCACGTCGTGAAGTACCTCGCGTCGTATCTGTTCGTCCAGGCGGAGTTCGGCCTCGCGTGCCCGGTGTCGATGACCGACGCCGCCGCCCGCACGCTGCGGATGTTCGGGGATCCGGACGTGTTCGACATCTGGATCGACGGGCTCACCTCGACCGGACCGGACCGGTTGACCGGCGCGATGTTCATGACCGAAACCCAGGCCGGCACCGACATCGCACAGACCGATACCCGTGCCGAGCGTACCGAGACAGGATGGCGCCTGACCGGCCGGAAGTGGTTCGCGTCCAACCCGGACGCCGACGTGATCATCACCCTCGCACGATTCCCCGGTGGAGATCCGGCCTCGACCCGCGGCGTCGGAATGTTCATGGTGCCCAAGCATCTTCCGAACGGCGACCGCAACTCGTACACGATCGATCGACTGAAGGACAAGCTGGGCACGAGGTCGATGCCGAGCGGGGAGGTCACCCTGCACGGCGCCTACGCGCTGCAGGTCGGCGAGCTCGACCGCGGGTTCCGGCAGATGACGGAAATGCTCAACACCTCGCGGTTGTCGAACGCGATGCGGTCGGCCGGGCTGATGCGCCGCGCCGTCCGCGACGCCGCCGACCACACCCGCGAACGCGTCGTCTTCGGCAAGCCCCTCTTCGACCAGCCGCTCATGCGCGCAACCCTGCTGCCGCTGCTGCTCGAGGCCGAGGGCGCACTCGCCGTCATCGGCTACAGCGCCGACTGCCTGCAACGCGCCGACGCCGGCGACGCGGACGCCACGACCCTGATCCGGATCCTCACCCCCATCGCCAAGCACTACGTCTGCAAGAGGGCCCGGAGCGTGACCGGCGAGGCGATGGAAATCCGCGGCGGCAACGGCTACATCGAGGAGCGGGACTTCGCCCGGCTGGTCCGCGACTCGCATCTCGGTTCGATCTGGGAGGGTTCGTCGAACGTCATCGCGCTCGACGTCCTGCGCTGCATGCGCAAGCAGAACGCACACCGCGCACTCGCCGCGACCATGCAGGCCACGCTCGCCGCCCTCGCACCGGACTGCCGGCCCGGGGCGCAGATCCTCACCGACCTGTGGGGCTCGCTCGCGGCAACCGGCGACGATCTGCTCGCCGGCGACGATACCCGCGCGCAGGTCGAGATGGCGCGCTACACGGATGCGCTCGCCCGGGCGGTCACAGCCGTGCAGCTCTACGATCTCGCGTCGCACCGCATCGACCGCTGCGGCGACCACCGGTCGCTGCTCGTCGCCAATGCGTATCTCTCCGACCTGCGATCGGAGACGAATACCACTGCGCTGCAACACCTCGAGGCGATCGTCGACGGCACCGCCGTCGACGCGGAGACCGCGCGGGCCTCGGCACCGCGGACCGACCTGACAGGAGCAGCCCGATGACGTATCCCACCGGCCCCGCCCCGCTCGCCGGGATCAAGGTCGTCGACCTGTCCAAGATCCTCGCGGGACCGTACGCGACGATGTCGTTCGCCGATCTCGGCGCGGACGTCGTCAAGATCGAACATCCCGACGCCGGTGACCCGACGCGTCAGTGGGGTCCGCCGTTCGTCGGCGACGACGCCACCTACTACCTGGCGGTGAACCGCGGGAAGAAGTCGGTGGCGCTCGATCTGAAGTCGGAGTCCGGGCAGGAGATCGTGCACCGCATGCTCGAGGACGCCGACGTCGTGGTCGAGAACTTCCGGCCCGGCAGCGGCCTGCAACGGATCTTCGACTACCGCGCGTTGTCCGAACGTCACCCGCACCTGGTTGTGCTGCACATCTCCGCGTTCGGCGAGGTGGGTCCGCGGCGCGACGAGCCGGGCTACGACATGGTCGCGCAGGCCGCCGGTGGGCTCATGTCCCTGACCGGTGAACCCGGCGGCCCGCCGATGAAGTCCGGGTACGCGATGGGCGATCTGGGCGCTGCCCTGTTCGGCACGATCGGGGTGCTCGCCGCCCTCGTCGAGCGGGCCCGGACCGGACGCGGCCAGTACGTGACGACGTCCCTGTTCGAATGCCAGCTCGCGATGCACGTGAACTGGGCGACGAACTGGTTCGCCGACGGCAAGCGGCCGCACGCGCTCGGTTCCGCACACCCGAATCTCGCTCCGTATCAGGCATTTCCAGCACAGGACGGCTATTTCGTCGTCGCGGTCGGCAACGACGGACTGTGGGACCGGTTGTGCACCGCGATCGGCCGTCCCGACCTGGCCGAGCGCACCGAGTTCTACCGCAATCGCGATCGGGTCGAGAACCGGGAACTGCTCGAAAAGGAACTGACGGACGCGTTCGCGGACGGGACGGTCGAGCACTGGATTGCGGTCCTCGAGCAGCACGGTGTGCCGGTATCAGCGATCCGCCACCTGGACGAGATCTACGACGACCCGCACACCGAGGCGATCGGGATGATCGGCACGGTCGATCACCCGTCAGGGCCGTTGCACCAGATCGGCTTTCCGGTCAGTTTCGCCGGCGAACGTCCGCGACTCGGGTCGGCGCCGCCCGCGCACGGCGAGCACACCGACGAGGTGCTCGGTGCGCTGAGCAGGGACGGCGCCGCGACGTCGGCGTAGCCGCCGGGGAGCAGCGCACAGCCACTCACGCACTGTGTGCTGTTTCCTTGTGCGCCTTGTGTTTTGCGAGCGCGTTCCGGATCATTCCGGCCGGGGTCGGAGGGATCCAACCGGCTTGCCGGGCCATGCCCAGGTCGTCGCGATCCGCCCAGTGCTCGACGAGTTTGCCATCGGCGATGCGCAGCCAGTGGGTTTGATGCACCGCGAAACTCTTGCCGGTCGGCGCGAAGACTTGATCGACCCGGCCACGCTCGTCGTAGGTCACGAACGGCCCGACGTGCCGGGCCGTCATGACGGTGTCGAGGACGACGACGTCGTCCTCCTCCACGGCGTGGACGACTTCGTGGCGGAAGTCGCCGAAGGCTTCACGCAGCCACAGGGCGGTGGCGTAGAACCCGTCCGGACCTGGGACTCTCGCTGCGGGCGGCTCGGTCCGGGACTCACGGTTGATCGCCTCGGGGGCCACGAGCCGGTCGAAAGTATCGCGATCACCGTCGGCCATCATGTGCATGAAGCGCGCAGCGACGGACTTGTTCTCCGTGGAGGAGGTCGTGTCGGCGACGTCCGGGACGGATGGGGCCGAAATGGAATGATTGATGTTCACGGCGGCTCTCCCTGCCGTTGAGTGAAGAATTGGATACAGTGAGTCAGTATCCAAATACAAGTATGGACCCGCGATGCCGAAAGTCAATGGGAAACGTCGCTACGATGCGTCGGGGCGCCGGGAACGCGCGCAACAGACGCGTCTCTCGATCCTGCGGGCGGCCCAGAACTTGTTCGAGGATCGCGGGTACCGCCCCACGACGGTGACAGCGGTGGCCCAGTGCGGCGGCGTGGCACCCGAAAGCGTCTACAAGATCTTCGGAACCAAAGCAGGCTTGGCGAAGGCCGTGTTCGACTACACGATCGCCGGGGACGACGATCCGGTGCCCGTCATCGAGCGGTCCGAAACGAAGGCGATCTTCGCCGAACCGGATGTGCGGAAGAAGATCACGATGTATGCGGACCAGATGGCCGCCCGGCAAGTCCGCTCGGCCAGGATCCAATTGATGCTGCGGGACGGCCGGCACGGGCAGGAGGACCTCGAGGAGATCTGGCGGCGCCTCGTCGACGAGCGCCTCAACGGGATGACCATGCTCGGACGCCATCTGCTCGACACCGGCCAGCTGCGCCCGGGCATCGAGCTGGACGAAGTACGCGATGTGCTGTGGACCTATATCGCGGTCGATCTGTACGAGTTGCTGGTGTTGAGTCGGGGCTGGACCGTCGAACGGTATGCGCAGTGGATCGCCCGCGCCATCATCGCCGCACTCACGTGAACACCGGACACGGTGTCCCGGTCCGGCGCTTCCGGGCACTCAGCGCCGGAACAGCTTGTTGCCCAGCCAGACGATCGGGTCGTAGCGTCGGCCCGCGACGCGTTCCTTCATCGGGATCAGTGCGTTGTCGGTGATGTGGATGTTCTCCGGGCACACCTCGGTGCAGCACTTGGTGATGTTGCACAGGCCCAGACCGTGCTGATCCTGCGCGGCGTCGCGCCGGTCCGCGACGTCGAGCGGGTGCATCTCGAGTTCGGCGATGCGCATGAGGTAGCGCGGCCCGGCGAATGCGGACTTGTTGTCCTCGTGGTCGCGCACGACGTGGCACACGTTCTGGCACAGGAAGCATTCGATGCACTTACGGAATTCCTGCGAGCGCTCGACGTCGACCTGCTGCATGCGGTACTCCCCCGGCGCCAGGTCGGGCGGCGGCGTGAACGACGGGATCTCGCGGGCCTTCTCGTAGTTGAACGACACATCGGTGACGAGGTCGCGAATGATCGGGAAGGTGCGTACGGGGGTGACGGTGATCGTCTCGTCCGGGTCGAAGGTCGACATCCGTGTCATGCACATCAGCCGGGGCTTGCCGTTGATCTCGGCCGAACACGAACCGCACTTGCCCGCCTTGCAGTTCCAGCGCACCGCCAGGTCCGGGGCCTGGGTGGCCTGCAATCGGTGGACGACGTCGAGCACGACCTCGCCCTCGTTCGCTTCGACGGTGTAGTCGTGCAGGTCGCCGCCGTCGGCGTCCCCACGCCACACCCGGAAGGCCGCCTGGTAGCCCATGTCAGGACCTCCGTCCCGGATGATCGGCGAGTTCCTCGTCGGTGTAGTACTTGCCCAGTTCGTCGATGTCGAACAACGCGAGCAGATCCGGCCGCATCGGCTGTTGCCGCTCCGGGGTCACCGTCACGTCCGGGATGGATCTGTCGCCGCCGTCGGTGCGGCACACCAGCAGCGTCCGCCGCCATTCCGCGTCCATCGAGGGATGGTCGTCACGAGTGTGCCCGCCGCGACTTTCGGTGCGCAGCAACGCCGCTCGCGCCACGCACTCGCAGACCAGCAGCATGTTGCGCAGGTCCACCGCGAGATGCCATCCGGGGTTGAACTGCCGGTTGCCCTCGACCGCGACGTTGCGGATCCGTTCGCGCAGCGTGGCCAGTTCGGCCAGGGCCCGTTCGATCTCGTCGGCGCGGCGGATGATGCCGACCAGATCGTGCATCGACTGCTGCAGCTCCGCGTGCAGAGTATACGGATTCTCGGTGCGGTCCGGGGAGGCCGGATCGAACGGCGACAACGCGGTCCGCGCGGCCGCATCGATGCTTGCGTCGGAGGCCCGCGGCCGTTCGGTGAGCCCCTCCACGTAGTCCGCGGCCCCGATCCCGGCGCGACGCCCGAACACCAGCAGGTCCGACAGGGAGTTGCCGCCGAGCCGGTTGGATCCGTGCATGCCGCCCGAGCATTCCCCGGCGGCGAACAGCCCGGGCACCGACGCGGCCGCGGTGTCCGGATCGACCTCGATACCGCCCATCACGTAGTGGCAGGTGGGGCCGACCTCCATCGGTTCCTTCGTGATGTCGACGTCGGCGAGCTCGAGGAACTGGTGGTGCATCGACGGCAGCCGCCGCACGATCTCGGCGGCCGGCATCCGGGAGGCGATGTCGAGGTACACCCCGCCGTGCGGGCTGTCGCGACCGGCCTTGACCTCGGAGTTGATGGCGCGGGCGACCTCGTCGCGGGGCAGCAGATCCGGGGTGCGGCGGTTGTTCTCCTGGTCCTCGTACCAGCGGTCGGCTTCCTCCTCCGTCTCGGCGTACTGCCCTTTGAACACCGGCGGGATGTAGGAGAACATGAACCGCTCGCCCTCGGAGTTCTTGAGGACCCCGCCGTCGCCACGTACCCCCTCGGTTACCAGGATGCCCTTCACACTCGGCGGCCAGATCATGCCGGTCGGATGGAACTGGATGAACTCCATGTTGATCAGCGCCGCGCCCGCCCGCAGCGCGAGTGCGTGACCGTCCCCGGTGTACTCCCACGAATTCGAGGTCACCTTGTACGACTTGCCGATGCCACCGGTGGCGATGACGACGGCGGGCGCGTCGAACAGCACGAACCGGCCGGATTCACGCCAGTAACCGAACGCCCCGGCGATGCGGCCCGACTCGTCGACGAGCAGTTCGGTGATCGTGCACTCGGCGAACACCTTGACCCGGGCTTCGTAGTCGCCGTGGGCGGCGTAGTCCTCCTGCTGCAGCGACACGATCTTCTGCTGCATGGTCCGGATCAGTTCGAGTCCGGTGCGGTCGCCGACGTGCGCAAGCCGCGGATAGGTGTGCCCGCCGAAGTTGCGCTGGCTGATCCGCCCGTCGGGGGTGCGATCGAACAGCGCCCCGTACGTTTCCAGTTCCCACACCCGGTCCGGGGCCTCACGGGCGTGCAGTTCGGCCATCCGCCAGTTGTTGAGGAACTTCCCGCCGCGCATCGTGTCCTGGAAATGCACCTGCCACGAATCGTGGGGGTTGGCGTTGCCCATCGCGGCGGCGCAGCCGCCCTCGGCCATGACGGTGTGGGCCTTTCCGAACAGCGACTTGCACACGACTGCGACACGCAGTCCGCGTTGCCGCGCCTCGATGACCGCGCGCAGGCCCGCGCCGCCCGCCCCGATCACCACGACGTCGTATTCGTGCCGTTCGACCTCCGGCATCGCTGCCCTCCCTGTCCCCTGGTGCCCCCGACGGTGCCGTCAGCCGACGAACCGCAGATCCGAAATGGTGCCGCTCGCGACGAGCATGATGTAGCAGTCCGTGATGATCAACGTGCCCAGCGTGATCCACGCGAACTGCATGTGCCGCGTGTTCAGTTTCGACACGAACGTCCAGATGCGGTACCGCACCGGATGTTTCGAGAAGTGCTTGAGCCTGCCGCCGGTGACGTGCCGGCAGGAGTGGCACGAGAGCGTGTATATCCACAGCAGGATCACGTTGACCACGAGGATCACGTTGCCGAGGCCGAAACCGAATCCGCCGGGACTGTGGAACGCGACGATCGCGTCGTAGGTGTTGACCACCGAGATCACGACCGCCACATAGAAGAAGTAGCGGTGCACGTTCTGCAGGATCAGCGGCAGCCGCGTCTCCCCCGTGTAGCGAGCGCGTGGTTCGGCGACCGCGCAGGCCGGGGGCGACAGCCAGAACGACCGGTAGTAGGCCTTGCGGTAGTAGTAGCAGGTGAGCCGGAATCCGAGCAGGAACGGCAGCGACAGGAATGCGAGCGGGATCCACATGGGCAGCTCGCCCACCCACACCCCGAAGTGACTCGAGCCGGGGACGCACGAGGCGCTGACACACGGCGAGTAGAACGGCGTCAGGTAGTGGTAGTCGTCGACCCAGTAGGCGGTGCGCACGAACGACCGGATCGTGGCGTAGACGACGAAGATCGTCAGGCCCAGAACCGTGAACAGCGGGGTCAGCCACCAGCGGTCGGTGCGCAGCGTTCGTTCCGCGATCCTCGCTCGGGTCGCGGAACGAACACCGGTGGCCGGCGGGGCGGTCACCGCTCCCCGTGGAGTCCGCCGAGTCCTTCGTCGTCGACGTCGACGCCCCGGAACAGGTTGTCGTCGTACGGCGCGTCGGGAACCGGGATGCGCTCACCGGTGTGCCCGCGCACCTCGGCCGGCGGTGCGCTGTCGAGCTCCTTCGCGTCGATGTCGAGTCGATCGAGATCGTTGGCCAGACGCTTGACCGCAGGGGCATCACCGTAGCGCGAGCGCAGTGATCCGACGCATTGCCGCAGGTGACCGATGGTGCGTTGCAGGTCCTGCATTTCGGTGGTGGACATCCGAACCTCCGAGCGGGCGGGTCGGCACGTCGGGCCGGCCGACACGATGTGACGCCATTCACAGTACGACAAACCTGGCGTCCGATCGGCGGGTTCCCCGCATTCGTCACCGCGCGCCCGTTCCGTCTCTACCATCGCGGCATCGGGTGGAACGGGAAACGGGGGTACCGGCGTGAAGGAAGCGAACGCAATCGTCGTCGGCGGCGCCTCGGGGATCGGCTGGGCGACGTGCCGGCGGCTGCACGCGCGCGGAACACAGGTGATCGTGGCGGACGTGAACGCCGACGCCGCGCTGCTGCGCGCCGGAGAACTGGGCGCCGGAGAACTGGGCGCCGGTGAACTGGGCAACAGGGCCGTGGCGCGGCACGTCGACGTGCGGGACGAGGACAGCGTCGAGCGACTGTTCGACGAGATCGCATCCGAGTTCGGGGACATCGGCACGGTGGTGGACTGCGCCGGGCTCAGCGTGCCGGGCGCGATCACCGACCTGAGTCTCGACGGCTGGCGCACCACCCTCGACGTGTGTCTCACCGGCGCGTTCCTCGTGGTCAAACACGCGGGCCGGCGGGTGGTCGACGGCGGCAGCATCACGCTCATCGCCTCGCTCAACGGCCGGCAACCGGGCACCGGGATGGCCGCGTACTGCTCGGCCAAGGCCGGCGTGCTGATGTTGACGGAGGTCGCCGCGCTCGAACTCGCGCCCCGGCGGATCCGGGTCAACGCGATCTCCCCCGGCCTCGTCGACACGCCGCTGGTCGCGGGGGTGTCGCTGGTGTCCGGCCTGACGGAGGACTACCTCGAGAACACGCCGCTCGGCCGCAGCGGACGTCCCGAGGAGATCGCCGAGGTCGTGGCGTTCCTGGCGTCGGATGCGGCGGCGTGGATGACCGGGGCGAACATCGACATCAACGGTGGCGCCCACACCCGCCGGTATCCCGACCTGCTGGCCCACCTGGCGGCTATGGCTCCGTGACGGTCAGGCCCGGCATCACATAGCGGCGCAGAAACCTCAGCACCGCGGCCGGATCGTCGGGATCGAGGGTTCTGCCCGGCACAGTGGCGATGCTGATCAGCACCCGCGCAACCCATTCGGCCGCCTCGGCGGTGTCGATTCCGGGGTCGATCTCGCCGCGCTCGGCCGCCGCGACGAGATAGCGGTTCCAGAATTCGGCCAGGTGCGGGACGAGTTCGTGGACGCCGGCGCCCGCGCACGCCGCGAACTCCTCCGGTTCGTCGGTTCGCAACCGGATCGCGAGCGCACCCGGGTCGCCGTACGCGGACCGGCCGATCCGCACGCCCGCCGCCAACTGCTCGACGAGTGAACCGCATTCGGCGAGCGTCGCGTGCGCTCCGGCCCAGTAGGCCGTGTCGAGGCGGACGATGACGCTGCCGACCAGGGTCGCCTTGTCCGGGAAGTGCCGGTACAGCCAGGCCCGGGACACCCCCGCGGCTTCGGCGACCTCGAGCACGGTGGTTGCTCGGATCCCCTTGTCCCGCAGGCATTTCTCGGCGGCGTCCAGCAACCGTTCCCGCACCGTCGTCGCTTCGGCTTCCGTGCCCATCGTGCCTCCGCACCGGTCCCGGCCCGGTGCCGGGACACGACCGCGACGATACCCGCTGTAGACAGTTTTCGAGATCTGTTCACACCGGAGGGAAACATGTTCTAGATTGGCGGGCACCGCGCCGGAACCGCTCCGGCAGCAGGATCGAGGAGCTGACGCATGCCGGCACCGACCACGGCCGTCATCGGGGCAGGAATCAGCGGGCTGACGACCGCAAAGATGCTGGGCGACTACGGCATTCCCTACACCTGTTTCGAGACCTCCGATCGCATCGGCGGCAACTGGGCATTCGGGAACCCGAACGGTCACAGCAGCGCCTACCGATCGCTGCACATCGACACCTCGAAGCATCAGTTGTCCTTCAAGGACTATCCGATGCCCGACGAGTATCCGGATTTCCCGCACCACACCCAGATCAAGGCATACCTGGACGGGTACGCCCGCGCGTTCGACCTCGAGAAGAACATCGAGTTCCGCAACGGTGTGGTGCACGCCGAACCGGTCGAGAACGGCGGCTGGGACCTCGACCTCGAGGACGGCAGCACCCGGCACGCCGATTTCCTCGTCGTCGCCAACGGCCATCACTGGGATCCGCGGATGGCGGAGTTCCCCGGCGAGTTCACAGGCACCGAGATCCATTCGCACCACTACATCGACCCGCAGACCCCGCTGGACTTCACCGGCCGGCGGATTCTCGTCGTCGGCCTCGGCAACAGCGCCGCGGACATCGCCGTCGAGCTGTCGTCGAAGACCCTCGGCAACGAGGTCACCCTCTCCACCCGGTCGGGTGCGTGGATCGTGCCGAAGTACATCGCCGGCAGACCCGCCGACAAGTACTACCGCACCAGCCCGTACCTTCCGCTCGCGTGGCAGCGCAAGGTCGCGCAACTCGGCCAGCCGCTCCTGTCCGGTCGCCCCGAGCGGTACGGCCTGCCCACCCCGAATCACCGCTTCTTCGAAGCACATCCGACCCAGTCGGTGGAACTGCCGCTGCGCCTCGGTTCCGGTGACGTGATCCCGAAACCCGATGTCCGCCTGCTCGACGGCCGGACGGTGCATTTCGAGGACGGGACGTCCGGCGAGTTCGACATCATCGTCCACGCCACCGGGTACAACATCACGTTCCCGTTCTTCGACGAGGACTTCATCAGCGCGCCGGGCAACCGCATCGACCTGTACAAGCGGATCTTCGCACCCGGCATCGACGATCTCGCGTTCGCCGGGTTCGCGCAGGCGACCCCGACCCTGTTCCCGTTCGTCGAATCCCAGGCGCGGCTCATCGCCGCGTACGCGGCGGGCCGCTACCGGCTGCCGCCGATCGCCGACATGCGGCGGGTGATCGCCGAGGACCAGCAGAAGTACACCGGTCACATGCTCGACCGGCCGCGGCACACCCAGCAGGTCGACTACTTCCTCTACGAGCACGACCTGCGCACCCGCGAACTGCCGGAGGGTGCGGCCCGCGCGGCTCTCGTGGCAGCCGCACCGCCCGACGACCGGTGCGCGATCCGTGCGGAAACGTCCTCCTGCCGCAGCGTCACGTTCGATTCGTCCGGAACCCCTTGCGACGCCTGGTATTTCCGCGCCTCCGACGACCGCCTCGCGAACGACCGGGGCCGGCCGATCGTGGTGATGGCACACGGGCTCGGCGGCACGAAGGACTCCGGATTGCAGCCGTTCGCGCAGCGGCTCGCCGACGCCGGACTCGACGTGTTCGCATTCGACTATCGCGGGTTCGGCTCCTCGGGCGGCGCGGTGCGTCAGCGTGTCGACGTGGCCGATCAGCTCGACGACTACCGGGCCGCGCTGTCGGCCGCGGCCGCACTCGACGGAGTCGATCCCGGCCGGGTCGCGTTGTGGGGGGTGTCCCTGTCGGGCGGACACGTGCTCGCGGTGGCCGCCGGCCGCACCGACGTCGCCGCGGTGGTGTCGATGACCCCGCTCGTCGACGGCCGCGCCGCCGCGGTGACCGCGCTGCGTCACCACAGCGTCCGCACGCTCGCGCGCTCGGCCGCGATCGGTCTGCGCAGCCGCGTCGGCGCCCTCACCGGGCGGACCGGCACCACGATCGCCGTTGTCGGCCGCCCCGGCGAGCCGGCGGCACTCAGCCTGGACGGCTATTTCGAGGACTACACCGGCATCGCCGGGCCGACCTGGCGCAACGAGATCGACGCGGACATCACGATGCAGCTCGGGTCGTACCGGCCGGCGAAGCAGGTGAAGAACGTACTGTGCCCGGTGCTGATGCAGATCGCCGATTTCGATCGCAGCGCACCCCCGCACTCCGCGGCCGTCGCCGGGTTCGCCGCCCGCGCCGAGGTCCGGCACTATCCGTGCGACCACTTCGGTCTCTACGCCGGTCACCGCAGATTCGACGCTGCGGTCGAGCATCAGATCCTGTTCCTCTCCCGCCACCTCGGCACCGTCCAGGACGAGGCTGCCGAGGTCACGGCAGCCGCCCCGGAACCGGCCCGCGGCCGGCACGCCGCCCCCACGACACGAAGGTAGGACGATGGCCGAGACCGTCCAGCAGGTACTGCGCGAGCGCCTCGACGACACCACCGTCGCGCTCGTCCACGGCGACCGCACCTGGACCTGGCGGGAACACCTCGGCGAGGCGTCGGCGCAGGCCGCCGCACTCCTCGCCATCGCCGACCCGGCTCGGCCCGTGCACGTGGGCACCCTGCTCGGCAACACCCCGGACATGCTCACCGCGATCGCCGCGGCCGGCCTGGGCGGGTACGTGCTGTGCGGCATCAACACCACCCGCCGCGGGGACGGTCTCGCCCGGGACATCCGGCGCGCCGATTGCCAGATCGTCGTCACCGATGCCGAACACCGGCCGCTGCTCGACGGTCTCGACCTGACCGGAGTGCGGGTGTTCGACACCTCGACACCGGAATGGGCCGAGTTGATCGCCTCGGCCGGGGACCTGACCCCGCACCGCGAAGCGGCAGTCATGGACACGTTCATGATGATCTTCACGTCCGGCACCAGCGGCGATCCGAAACCCGTGCAGGTCGCGCACCTCACGGTGCTCTTCTCCGGCCGCAACCTCGTCGACCGGTTCGACATCACCGGCGACGACGTCTGCTACTTGTCCATGCCGCTGTTCCACTCCAACGCGATCGTGGCGGGGTGGAGCGTCGCGATCAACAGCGGGGCGGCGATGGTGCCGGTGTCGTTCTCGGCGTCACGCTTCCTCGACGACGTCCGCCGCTACGGCGTCACGTACATGAACTACGTCGGCAAACCTCTCGCCTACGTTCTCGCCACACCCGAACAACCCGACGATCGCGACAATCCGCTGCGGGTGGCGTTCGGCAACGAGGCCACCGACCGCGACATCGACGAGTTCTCGCGCCGCTTCGGCTGCACGGTGTTCGACGGATTCGGGTCGACGGAACTGGCCATCATCATCACGCGCGAACCGGGCACCCCACCCGGGTCGATCGGCCGCGGTCTCGACGGTGTCGCCGTCTACGATTCCGACACCCTCACCGAGTGCGAGCCGGCGGAGTTCGACGAGAACGGCGCATTGATCAACGCGGACAAGGCAATCGGTGAACTCGTCAACACGCACGGCGGCGGGTTCTTCTCCGGCTACTACAACGATCCGGACGCCACGAACGAGCGGATGCGCGGCGGCATGTTCTGGTCGGGCGACCTCGGCTACAAGGATGCGGACGGGTGGATCTATCTGGCCGGACGCACCGCCGACTGGATGCGCGTCGACGGTGAGAACCTCGCCGCCGCCCCGATCGAACGGATCCTGCAGCGCCTTCCGGCCCTGAACCGGGTCGCCGTCTACGCGGTACCCGACGACAGCGTCGGCGATCAGGCGATGGCGGCGATGGTGCTGCAGGACGATGCCGACCTCTCCCCCGACGAGTTCGAGCAGTTCCTCGCCGCGCAGTCCGACCTGTCCCCGAAGGCATGGCCGCGCTGGGTGCGGATCGACCGCGACCTGCCGGTCACCGCGACGAACAAGATCCTCAAGCGCGAACTGAAGGCACAGGGCGTCACCGCGGGCGGTGGTGTGCTGTGGCAGCGGAAGGGTCGCACGCACTTCGAGGAGGTCACGCGCTGAGCGCCTCGCCCGGAACGTGTGACAGGCACGTAGGACGCGATTTCCCTGTCTGCACCTGCGCGGTCACCGCAAACCGACCGAAACTGGCACGAGCACCCTCCTCGGCGTACACTGCCGTGACGCGGGTCACACCACACCCGCGATGGCTGCCCCACGTCTATCGCAACACGCATTCGCGCGGGGGGACCAGAGAAGTAGAGGTGCTGCTTACATGGCGATGGAACCCCTTGCCGGTTGCACTCAGTTCCGCACCGGAGACCTCGATGTGATCCGCGATGTCGGCGCCCGTCTCCTGGTGCCCCACAAGGTGCAGGCCTTGGGCGCGGTGTCCTCGAATGCGCGGATGAACGCCGCCAGGCTCGGCCACATCACTCTGGCGTACCTGAAGTACGAGTCCCGCATCACGCTGGAGGCGCCGACGACCGAGGCGCAGTACTTTTTCACTCTGCCCCTGACGGGAAGCGCGGAAGCGCGGCGGGGCCGGCACGAAACCGCTGTGTCGATACCGAACCACGGCGTGGCCTATCGGGCGGACGACCCCTCGATGATCGCCCTGACCCCCGACTACAGCATGTTCTTCGTACGCATCGAACGCCACGCTCTGGAACGGCAGCTTGCAGGCCTGCTGGGCTGCGAGATCAAGGCGCCGCTGTGCTTCGACTTCGGCATGGACCTGACCACCCCGTCGCTGCACACCTGGGTCGACAGCGTCCGGCTGCTGCAGGCCGAGATGGAACGCGACGCGGAGATCGGTCACCAGCCGCTCCTGGTCGCACGCGTCGAAGAACTGGTGATGACGGGCTTGCTGGTCGGTCAGCCGCACAACTATTCCGAACAGCTGCTCAGCACGCACGGACCGGCACGGCCGCGTGTCGTGAAGCAGGCGATCGACCTGCTCGAACAGCAGCCGGAAGAACCATGGACGATATCGGAACTCTCCCGCGCGATCGGGGTCAGCGCCCGAACGCTGCAGTCCGGGTTCCAGCGCTACGTCGGCGTATCCCCGACCACCTATCTGCGTGAAGTCCGCCTTCAGCGTGTGCACGCGGAACTCTGCAACCCGGAGGTGCAGACGTCCGTCTCGGACAGTGCGTTCCGATGGGGCTTCACGCATCTCGGTCGGTTCGCTGCGGCCTATCGCAACAAGTTCGGCGAGACACCGTCCGAGACTCTGCGCAACAGGGAACCACAGAGCTCCCTGTCGCCGACGTGGTGAGGCGAGCATCGACGCGGCTTTCGAACTCGTTGCGCAATCCGGCCAGACCCTGCGCCGGGCGGATATTCCTCCCTCTGTGATCCACCTAACATTTCTTCCACACGAGCGGGAATCCACCGGAACGAAGGCGCGACAGCGAGCAAAGCGCGTGGCCGGAACTCCCGCCCCCGAAGGGGACGCGGTCCAACCGACGTCCCGTCCGGAGAAGAAGGAGAGGGATTCACATGTCCGTCATCAGCGTCGAGCCTCCCGCAGCCCGTTCGACACACCTCGCATCCCCCGCAGCATTCACGGTGAACGAATTCGACAGCGAGGCAATCGAACTCCTTCTCGCCGGCGAGATCGTCGGTGACGACGGCGCCACCGTGACCGGCGCCGTCGTCGGAGTATGGGGCGTACTCCTCGACGCCGAACCCGAGGGATCCTTCGAAATTCTGGCGCACGGTTCGCGCGCCGCTACCGATGCGATCGAAATCCACGTCAGCGCCCCCGGATACGACCGGTGCACGGTCTCGCTGGTCGTGGACGACACGGTCCCGATCCACAAGGCAGAGGTCGCAATTCGGCCGTCTCGCCTCAGGGACGGCACGCTCGTCGTCCTGTACACCTTCGAATTGCATCGGACTCCCGGATAGCAGGAATCGAACCATCACGATTCCGCTGCAACACCTTTCGCCGCAACGCGGCGTGCACACACCAAGCACGACAGTAAGGGAAACGACATGCCCAAGTTGGCGCGATCGGAATGGTACGACCTCACGCGGGACATGAACTGGACACTTCGATACGTCGAGGAGGACCAGGTGTGGCCGCAGGTCCAGTCCAACAGTTACGGAATCCCGACGGAGCAGTGGTGGATCTGGGACGAACCGTACAAGATCACGTACCCGGAGTACGTCCACAACCAGGTCGACAAGGACACGTCCGTCTACGCGGTCAACTCCATCCTGGCCCGCTCGGCGATGTACGAAAACCTCGACCCCGGATGGAAGTCGGCGATCCTGGCGCACTACGGCGCCATCGCGGTTCCCGAATACATGGCAGGTATCGGTGAGGCCCGCATGGGCCGGTTCGGCCGGTCGGCCGCGTGGCGGAACATGGCCACCTACGGAACGCTCGACGAGACTCGACACGGCCAGATCCAGACCTTCTTCCCCCACGGACTCCTGCCGGAGGAACCCCGAGCCGACTGGGCGCACAAGGCATTTCACACCAACGAATGGGGCGTGATCGCAGCACGCAGCCTCTTCGACGACATGTTCACCGCCAACGACGCCGTCTCGACCGCGATCCAGCTGACCTTCACCTTCGAGACCGGCTTCACCAACCTGCAGTTCCTCGGCATGGCCGCCGACGCGATGAAGGTCGGCGACGTCGACTTCGCATCGTTGATCTCGTCGATCCAGACGGACGAGGCCCGGCACGCCCAGCAGGGCGAACCGACGATCAAGGTCCTCATCGCCAACGGTCAAGCGGACGTCGCGCAGAAGCTCGTCGACCACATGTTCTGGCGCACCTGGCACATCTTCGCCCTGCTGACCGGGCTGTCGATGGACTACTACACCCCGCTCGAACACCGCAAGCACTCGTTCAAGGAATTCATGAACGAGATGGTGATCAAGCAGTTCGTGGACCAGTTCCGCGACTTCGGTCTCGAGGTGCCGTGGTACTGGGAGAGCCATTTCCTGCAGGAGCTGGACTGGTACCACCACGGTCTGCATCTCGGGGTGTGGGGCTGGCGGCCGACCGTCTGGTGGAATCCCGACGCCGGGGTCTCCCCCGAGGAACGGGATTGGCTCGAGGAGAAGTATCCCGGCTGGAACGACACGTTCGGCAAGGTGTGGGACGCCATCACCGCGAACATCCGCGCCGGCAAACCCGAACTGACCCTGCCGGAAACGTTCCCGATGGTCTGCAACATGTGCCAGATCCCGCTCGTGAACCCGGCCGGCCACCTGGTCGGCAAGCTCGACAGCCCCGAGCCTCTGATCCTGGACACCGACGGCCGGCGCCGGCTCTTCTGCTCGGAACCGTGCAAGTGGGTCTACGAGCAGAACCCGGAACGCTTCGCCGGGCATCTCAATATCATCGACCGCTTCCTGAGCGGAGTCATCCAGCCACCGACCATCGAGGGCGCTCTGAACTACATGGGTCTGTCGCCGGCAGAACAGGGACAGGACGCCACGAACTACGCCTGGGCATTCGCCGGACAACCCGGCAGCCGGCAGGCCAGCTGAGAGAAAGGATCTCGACATGGCACTGTTTCCCGTGCAAGGGATCTTCGACGGCGACTTCGTCGTTCTGCTCGTCCCGATCGACGACACGGACCCGATGTCGGTCGTCGCCGAGAAGGTGGCGTACCACGCCGCCGGTCGCCGCGTCGCAGCCCAGCCCCGGCCCCTGCAGGTCCGGTTCCAGGGCCGGGTACTCGCCGACACCGCCACCGTGACCGACGCGGGAGTGGGCCCGCTCGACGTGCTGCAGGTGGGATACCGATGAGCGCCCCCGAAGTCGGCTGGACCGACGCACTCGAAACCGACGAACTGTGGGAAGGCGACATCCTCGACGTGGAGGTCGAAGGAGAGCAGATCCTGCTGGTCCACCACAACGGCGGCGAGATCCTGGCTTTCCAGGGCATGTGCCCGCACCAGGAAGTGCTGCTCGCCGACGGTGAGTGGAACGACGAAGCAGGCACCCTCGAATGTCCCGGACACAAATGGGAATTCGACATGCGCACCGGAGAAGGACTCAACCCCACCGGCTGCAAGCTCTTCCGCTTCCCCGTCCGTGTCACCGACGAGCAGATCCAGGTCGGTATCCCGAACGACGGTAAACGCCACTACAACCGGGCCAACGAAAGCTAGAAGGCGGAGATGACAGACCTGACACCCAAGATGGTCGGACCGCTCATGCGCGGCCTCGACATGGACCTCGCCGATGCCGTCGCCGACGCGATCATCGCAGACAACCCGGACTCGGACGTTCAAGTGTCCGACGAGGGAGGGTACATCCGCATCCAGGTACCCGAATACTGCCGGCTCACCCGGCAGAGCCTCGAACTCGAACTCGGACGGGAATTCCCACTGGTCGAGCTCGAACCGGCACTGAGCGGATTCGCCGGTCGCATGAAGCAGGTCGAAGACGACGAGATCGTCTGGTTTCTGGAAAGGAAAGATTGAGATGGCATCGAACGCGCGAATCAAGGCCAAGCCCAAGACCTGGAGCCTGCTCGGCGACGTGCGCCGCAAGCCGTCACCCTACGAGGTCGTCACCTCGAACTTCCACACCCACTTCCGTCGTGATCCGCAGCCGTTCGAACACCCGGGCATGCCCCTCAACGGCTGGTACCTGCAGCACCGGGAAGGATCACCCTTCCAGGTCGACGACTGGGAGCAGTTCCGCGACCCCTTCAAGCTCACCTACAAGGACTACGTCGCCTCGCAGGACGAGCGGGAAGTGTTCGTCGACAAACTCATCGACCAACACGAATGCGCGGAGTCGGCTCCGAACCTGAACCCGGAATGGGTCGCAACGCTCGAACGCTTCTTCGTACCACTGCGCTTTCCGCTGCACATCCTGCAGATGACAGGTCTGTACGTCGGCCAGATGGCACCGTCGTCGTTCATCACCAACTGCGCCAACTTCCAGGCCGCGGACGAGATGCGCCGCATCCAGCGCCTCGCCTACTGGACGAAGGTTCTCGCGAACGCTCACGGGGACCGGCTCGCGTCCACGGAGGTCGCGCGGACCGCCTGGGAACAGGATCCCCTGTGGCAGCCGCTGCGCGAGGCCTTGGAACGGCTTCTGATCGCGTACGACTGGGGTGAGAGCTTCGCGGCCCTCAACCTCGTGGTCAAGCCGCTGCTCGACACGCTGCTCAACGTGCAGTTCGCCGCGCTGGCCGGGCAGAACGGCGACGAGTTCCTGCGGAGCCTGTTCACCGACTTCGGCGAGGACAGCAAGCGCAGCCAGACCTGGTCGGCCGCCCTCGTCCGCTACTCCATCGAGCGCGACCCGCAGCTGAAGGACGTGCTCCTCTCCTGGATCGCGCAGTGGCAACCGCTCATGCTCGAAGCAGTCGGAGGTCTCGGTCAGCTGCTGGAGAAGGCGCCGAAGCCGATCGCGGCCGTCGACCTGACCGAAGCCGTCACCGCCACACAACACGAATACCTGCAGGCGTGCGGGCTCCTGGATCCGCCCGGGGACGAACAGTGAACTCCGTATATCGAGTACGAGTGACGCCGGGCGACACGGAATTCAAGATCCGTGAAGGAGAGAGAATCCTCGCCGCCGCCCGGCGCTCCGGAGTGTGGCTTCCCTTCGAATGCGGCTGGGGCGCGTGCGGGACCTGCAAACTCACCCTCACCGAGGGTGAGATCGACCCGCTGTTCGACACCGCACCGGCGATTCATCCACGGGACGAAAGGCGGAAGCGGATCCTGGCGTGCCAGAGCGCGGCCTGCTCGGACCTCGTCGTCAAGGCGACCTGGACCGACGAGTCCCCGCGCGCTCATCTCGGCACCGGCGACTACACCGCGCAGCTGGAGCAGGTGGACGAACTCGGCCCCGACATCCACCGCTTCCGATTCCGGCTCGATCGGCCGGCCGAGTATCGGGAAGGCCAGTTCGCGCTCCTCGAACTCGGCCCGGATCTGCGGCGCTGCTATTCGATGGCGGCCACGTCCGGACAGCATCACGTCGAGTTCATCGCCAAGCGCTACGACGGCGGTCCCGGGAGCGAACGGCTCTTCTCCCTGCCTCTGGGTTCGGTTGTTCCGATGGAACTGCCGTACGGCGACATGTGGCTACGCGAGGACGCACGGCCGATCGTCCTGATTGCCGGTGGCACAGGGGTTTCGGCGATCCTCGCGCTTGCGCGGCAACTGGCGGCGGCCGACGACCCCCGGCCGGTGCGAGCCTTCTACGGTGCAGGAAGCGTCGACGAACTCGTCGGCCGGTCGGAACTGGCACATCTCCTGGCGGGACTGCCGAACGGCCGCCTGCACGTCACCACATCGACTCCATCCGGTGACGACTCCACGCCCAGCGGCTATGTCACCGACGCGCTCGCCGCACAGGCCCACAGCCTCACCGGTGCGCGCGTCTACCTCGCCGGACCACCACCCATGGTGGATGCGGTCCTGCAGTTGCTGAGCACGAACGGCCATCCGATCGACACCATCCACTACGACCGTTTCGGGTGACTCGACTCGAGACGCGGGAAAGGAGGCAGACCTTCAGGCCGACGTTCACAACGAATAAAGATCCCCTTTCCGGAGGCGGGCGATGTCGTTCGACGATCGCCCGTCTCCGCTGTCACGGGCATATCATTGGGGCATTCGACCAACCCCGGTTTGATATGGACGAGGCAGCCGATGGCGGAGATCGATCCGCAGGCGACGCAGCGGAAGGACCCGCCGCGAATCGTGGCCGAACTGATCGCGGCCGGGTTCGAGGACGTGCACGAAATCGGCCGGGGTGGTTTCGGCGTCGTCTACCGGTGCCGGCAGCCGGCACTCGACCGCACCGTGGCCATCAAGGTGCTGACCTCGGAACCGGACCCCGACAATCTCGAACGCTTCCTGCGGGAGCAGCGCGCGATGGGGCGACTGTCCGGCCACCCGAACATCGTCACCGTCCACGAGGTCGGTGCCACCGCATCCGGTCAGCCGTACATCGTGATGGAGTACCACCGTCGCAACTCGCTCGAAGCCCAGCTCCGAGCGCAGGGACCCATGCGCTGGGAGGACGCACTCGGGATCGGTGTCAAGATCGCCGGCGCGCTGGAGACCGCCCACCGCATGAACATGCTGCACCGGGACGTCAAGCCGGCGAACATCCTGCTGACCGACTACGGGGAGCCGCAGCTGACCGACTTCGGGATCGCGCGGATCGCAGGGGCCTTCGAAACCTCCGACGGCGCGATCACGGGATCTCCGGCGTTCACCGCCTCGGAGGTGCTCTCCGGACAACCCCCCACCCGCTCCGCCGACGTCTACGGGCTCGGCGCGACCCTGTTCTGCCTGATCACCGGGCACGCGGCGTACGAGCGGCGCCGCGGCGAATCGGTGGTCGCCCAGTTCCTCCGGATCACCGGCGGACCGGCGCCGGACCTGCAGGGCGGTATCGACATCCCCGAGGACCTCTGCACGGTGATCGAGCGCGCGATGGACCGGGATACGGCTACACGCATCGGCACGGCAGCCGAACTCGGCGAGCAGTTGCGAACGGTCCAGCAACGTCACGGACTGCCGGTGGACGAGCTCGCGGTGCCCGAGATCGGTGATTCCGTCGGCTCCGGCACCACTCGTTTCGGTTCCACCACCGGATCCGGTTACCGCCGGCGAACCGGTTCGGGGCCGCTGACCCCTCCGGTGCCCGCCACGCGACTGCGTCCTCCGTCCGCGACTCGTCCCCTGGTGGTCCGTGAGCGACTGCTGCAGCTCCTGCGTGCGGGCGGGCAGCGCACGCTGACGGCCATCACCGCTCCACCCGGGTTCGGCAAGACCACCCTGGCCGCACAGTGGTCGCGTGAACTTGCCGGCACCGGCGTCCAGGTGGCCTGGCTGTCCGTCGACAACGACGACAACAAGCCCCTGTGGCTCCTGGCGCATCTGGTCGAGTCCCTCCGCCGAGTGCGGCCGGACCTCGCCCAGGACCTCGGCGCGGTGCTCGAGGAGCACGGCGACGGCGCAGCTCAGTACGTGTTCACCACGTTGATCAACGAGCTTCAGCAGTCCGGGGAGCAGGTCGTCCTGATCATCGACGACTGGCACAGAATCTCCGACTCCGAGGCCATCGCTGCGATGGCGTTCCTGTTGGACAACACCGACCCCGGTCACCTCCGGGTGATCGTGACCAGCCAGGCGCGCACCGGTCTGCCCCTGAGCCGTATGCGGCTGCGCGACGAGCTGATCGAGGTCGACGCTGCCGCCCTGCGGTTCGATCCGGCGGAGGTGCGACAGCTGCTGGTCGAGCGGGCCGGACTGCGCCTGACCGACGAGGACGTCGACGCCCTCACCCGCGCGACCGGCGGCTGGGTGGCGGCGCTGCAATTGGTCTCTCTGTCCCTGCGCGACAGCGACGACCCAGCGGACCTCATCCACGGAATCACCGGCAGCCACCATGCGATCGGGGAATACCTCGCCGAAAACGTCCTCGACACACTCGAACCCCGAATTCTCGACTTCCTGCTCGCCACGTGCATTTGCGAATTCGTTTCCGCCGAGCTGGCCACCGCGCTCACCGGCGAGACACGATGCCAGTCGCTGCTCGAGGAAATCGAGGACCGGGGCCTGTTCCTACGCCGAATGGACAAGGAGCGCACCTGGTTTCGCTATCACCACCTGTTCCGGGAGTTCCTGCAGCGCCGGATCGAACGCGAGACCCCTGACCGCGTGAGGCAACTGCACCACACCGCGGCCCGGTGGTTCGCCGAACACGAGATCATCCGTGACGCGGTGACCCACGCCCAGGCCGCGGGAGATCAGGAGATGGCCGTCGACCTGGTCGAACGGCACGGCACGATCCTGCTCGAACTATCCCAGGTGGCATCCGCGGAGGCCCTCCTCGACAAGCTGCCCCCGTCCGTGCTGACCACCCGTCCGCGCCTGCAGCTGATGCGGGCCTGGACCGCCGTCCTGTCGAACCGAGTCCGACCCGCCGAGCAGGCCGTCGATGCCGTCGAATCACTTCTCGCCACCGCTTCCCTCACTGCCGACGAAGCCGAGGACCTGCGCGCCGAGTGCGGGATGGTACGAGCGGTCATCGAGGTCCGGTGCGACCGCTTCGACACCGTCGACGAGCTGATCCGCCCCGCAGTGGCCCGGGCCGGCTCGCTGTCCCCGTGGGTGGTGTCCGCGGCCGCGCACCTCGCCCTCATGGCCGCGGTCTACCGGTTCGATTTCGACGCGGCGGAACGGCTCCAGGAGTGGGCCGAGCCGTATCACGCCCGCAGTCACGGTCCGTACATCCGGACGCACAGCTATTGCTACCTCGCCATCGCCGCACACGAGCGACTCGACATCACCGCCGCCGAGCAGCGGTTCCGGCAGGCCCTGCGGGTTGCCCGAAGCCAGGGTGACGAGCACTCGGTCGCGGTACGGCTCGCGGAGTCGCTGCTCGGCGAACTGCTGTACGAGCAGGGCCGCCTCGACGACGCCGAACGTCTCCTCGACGAGGCCTACCTCCTCGACTACGGAGGCGGGAGCGTGGAGTTCAAGGCGGCCCGGTACGCGATCGGCGCCCGGGTCAAGGCTCTTCGGGGCGATCGCGCAGCGGCGGCGCAGCGCCTGGAGGCGGGCGCCCGAGCCGCCCAAGCGCTGACGTTGCCCCGGCTGCGGGCCCGGATCGAGGACGAACGTGTGCGGTTGGGCCTGCCCCCGGCCGCGGGCGTGCCCCCGTCCCCACCGATCACCCATGCGCAGCGACGACGGCCCGTCCACGGGGTCGACGCGCTCACCGCCCAGCTCGACGAGGCCGTCGCCATCCGGGCACTGCTCGACGAGGGCACGCCGACGGCAACGGAACTGGCGTGCATCTGGGCACAGGAGTGGGTGGACATGCTCGCCGATGCCGGCCGACCGCGGGCGCTCCTGCAGGCACGCCGACTGCTGGTCGACATCCTCGCCGCGGCCGGACGCACCGACGAGGCGAAGGGGTTGCTCGCGACGATCACCGCACAGTGCGCCGCCCTCGGCATCGTGCGCTACCTGCTCGACGGCGGCCCGCACCTGAGGGCGTTGCTCGAGGATCTGCGCGCGGACCGCGAGGCCGGACGGTGGCAAGACGACTGGCCTCCGGTGCCCGACCGATTCTGGGACGCGCTCACAACCGAACCCTGATGCCTTGCGCCACAGGGACTTTGCATCGTTCACAACCGCGTCGTCCACCACCGCGTGAACGCATCCGCCTCATCGCGCTGTGCGCCTGTAACGCGCGTCGGATCCGCTGCGATGACACTTCATCAGCCACGCACAGAGGACAAGGCAATGAGAAGGATCCATGTGTGGCTCGCGATGCTCGCACTCATCGCGGGGATCGGACTGATCAGCCCGACCGCGTCCGCCGCTACGCCCTATTGCGGCATCTACTGGGGTTCGCAGGACAAGTCGAATCCGACGATGGTCACCTCACCGGTCACCGCGGTTCGCTCGGGCCGGCACGAGTGTTTCGACCGGATCGTCGTCGACCTCGCCGGCCCCGCAGCCGGATACCGAGTCGGCTACGTTCCCGCGGTGTACGAGGACGGGTCGGGGTTCTTCGTGCCACTGCGCGGCGGAGCGTACCTGCAGGTGGTCGTCCTCGCGCCCGCCTACTGGGCACCGGCGAACCGCGGCGAAGTCGTCGACGTCACCGGCTACCGCACCCTGCGGCAGGTCGCGTGGGCCAACAGTTTCGAGGGGCAGACCACCCTCGGGGTCGGGGTCCGCGCCCGGCTGCCGTTCCGCGTGTTCACGCTCGACGGACCCAACGGCTCCCGAGTGGTGCTGGACGTCGCACACCAGTGGTAGCCAAGACGAAAACTGGGGCTGCAGATCAACTGCGCTCGCGGACGACGAAACTGCGAGGCCGGGTCGTGGGCGCGCACCCGACGGTTCCAGGTGACGCTGCCGGGGTTCACCGGTCGCTCGCGCTCCGCGGCGCCGCCGAGCTGCTCGGCTCGGAGTCGGTTCGGCTGTGCAGCTCCAGGAGCGGCACCGCGATCACACGCACGATGGAGTCGATGCGGTCATCGGTCAGTGTGGCCCGGATCAGCAGGTCGTGCCGGGCCAGATCGAGTGGCAGCGACAGCACAGGATCGGGAATGTCGTTGTCGCCGAGCTCACCCCGGGCGCGGGCACGCTCGACAGCCGAACGCATCTCGGCGCTGCCGATCGCCGGTAGCAGCGACCGCAACCGGTCGGCGGTGTCTCCGTCGAGCTCTGCCAGCAGGCCCAGAATCGTGTCGTGCGGGAACATTCCGAGCTGCGTCCGCGCCTCCGACAGCACCGCGACGAGATCACCGACGAGATCACCGGTGTCGGGAAGCTCGCGGCGGATCGCATCGGCTCGGGCGACGAACGCCGCGAACACCATCTCCGCTCTCGTCGGCCACCGCCGATACAGCACCGGTTTGCTCGTGCCCGCCCGCGCGGCGATCCCCTCGTAGGTGACATCGGTGTAGCCGCGCTCGGCGACCTCGGCCACCACCGCGGCATGGATTGCCCGCTCGAGTTCGGCGCCTCGTCGCCTGGTCGCGGTCACCGCCCCTCCTAGATGCGTTGCAGATCGTATCGCCGAGGGCTAATCTCCGTATTGGAAACGAATCGTATCTTAAATCCGGAAGTTGGTCATGACCGAAGACACCACCGAATTCGCGGCCAACCCCGGCCCATTGCTCCCGGCAGAGCGTGATCTCGAATTCGGACAGGCCCGCTGACCCATGAACAAATTCGGTCTCCCCGTTCTGGCCCTCGCCGGCCTGACCACCTACGACCTGCTGCAGAAGCGACGCAGCATCCTGCGCACCTTCCCCGTCGTCGGACATCTGCGGTACGCAGTCGAGGCGATCGGACCCGAACTGCGCCAGTACATCGTCACCGACAACAACACCGAACGCCCCTTCAACCGAGACCAACGCCGCTGGATCTACGCCTCGGCAAAACTCGAGAACAACTACTTCGGATTCGGCACCGACAACAACATCGACGGCATCGACGGCTACCCCATCATCAAGGCCCGCACCTTCAGCGACCTGCCCGCCCGTCCACACTCGCCGCAGGCATACCTGCCGTCGGCGAAGGTTCTCGGCGGTCCCCGCGACCGCCGCGCCGCCTTCCGGCCGCAGTCGGTGGTCAACATCTCCGCCATGAGCTACGGTTCGCTGTCCGCGCCGGCGATCGAGGCCCTCAACGCGGGCGCCGCACTCGCCGGTGCCCTGCACAACACCGGCGAAGGTGGACTGTCCGACCACCACCGCCACGGCGGCGACCTCGTCTACCAGATCGGCACCGGATACTTCGGCTGCCGCACACCCGACGGAACGTTCTCCCTGCCGGCACTCCTGGAGACGATCGCCGACGCACCCGTACGCGCCATCGAGATCAAACTCAGCCAGGGCGCCAAACCCGGTCTCGGCGGCATCCTGCCCGGCGCGAAGGTCACCGACGAAATCGCCCGTATCCGCGGCATCGAACCCGGAAGGGACTGCGCAAGTCCCGCACGGCACACCGCCTTCGGCGACGTGGACTCCCTCCTCGACTTCGTCGAAACCATCGCCGACGCAACCGGACTCCCGGTGGGCATCAAATCCGCCGTCGGCCACCTGCAGTTCTGGGAAGACCTCGCCGACGCCATGGCCACCGGCACCCGCGGCGTCGACTTCATCACCGTCGACGGCGGTGAAGGCGGCACCGGCGCCGCACCGCTGGCCTTCACCGACCACGTCAGCTACCCCCTGCACACCGCACTGCCCTTGGTGCAGAAGATCTTCCAGACGGCCGGCATCGCCGAGAACATCACCTGGATCGCCTCCGGCCGCACCGGACTGCCCGACACCGCACTGATGGCATTCGCGGCCGGAGCCGACATGGTCAACGTCGCTCGTGAGGCGATGCTCTCCATCGGCTGCATCCAAGCGCAACGTTGCCACACCGGACACTGCCCCACCGGCGTCGCCACGCAGAACGCCTGGCTCATGCGCGGCGTCGACCCGACGAGCAAGAGCGCCCGCGCCGCCAACTACCTCACCGCACTGCGCCGCGACCTGCTCAAACTCTCCGACGCCCTCGCCGTCGCCCACCCCGCGCTGGCCACCTCCGACGACATCGACATCCTCCACACCGACGGCACCATCACACCCCTGACCGAGACCATCGGCTACCAGTCCGGCTGGGGTACCCCCTCCCCGGCGGACCGCACCGAGATCACCCGCATCATGTACGCGCAGGCACAGCCCTGAGCACCTTCGTAGTTCCGGCCAGGGTCTAGCGGTGCCGCGCGCACAGGACGGTGTCGTGGACGGTGACGGCGCGGCCCTCCGGGTCGGTCGCCTCGTGCGGCACCGCCGCGGCGGTGATCACCTGCCAGGAGTCCGGTTCGAGCAGCGCGGCGATATCGTCGCCGGTGAAGAACAGTTCGGGTCGCGGCGGTCGTGGCATCGTCGTCTGCAGATCGGACGGGTGATGCCCGACGACGAGCAGCGTTCCGCCGGGCGCGACGGCGGAGGCGAGCCGCCGGTACAGCTCGTCGCGCGGGCCGGCGGGCAGGTGCAGGTACTGCGCCGTGACCAGGTCGAACCGGTCGTCGCCGGGATCCCAGTCGGTCATGTCCTGGTGCCGCCAGGTGATCCGGTCGCGGATCTCGTCGGGTTCGGCGGCCGCGTGTGCGGCCGCGCGCTCGAGAGCGACCGAGGAGATGTCGACCGCGGTGACGGTCCAGCCGCGCCGGGCGAGCCAGATCGCGTCGGCGCCTTCACCGCTGCCGACGTCGAGCGCGGTGCCGGGAGCAAGGTCGGCGATCTCCGCGACGAGGTGCCGGTTGGCGGCGCCGCTCCAGAGGGCGGTGCGCGAGCGGTAGCGTTCGTCCCACAGCTCTTCGTCGGTGCGATCCTGCACGATCGGGTCCCTTCTCTCGACAACCCTGGCGAATATACCCGCAGGGGTATATCGCTCATTCCGGTTCCGATCTCGGTACATTCGACGGGATCGGATTCGCACCACGGCTGAGGCGGGGCGCCATGCGACAACCGGACAACGAGACGGTGGGCCGGATCTTCGACACGCTGTCGAGACGGTACGACACACAGATCGACTGGTGGGAACGCCGCGTCATGGGTCTGCCCCGGCAGTGGGCGGTCCCGCGCGCCGAGGGTCGCGTGCTCGAACTCGCCGTAGGCACCGGATTGAACCTGCCGCTGTACGGCCCCCAGGTGACGAGCGTCCTCGGCATCGACCTGTCCGAGAAGATGCTCGACATCGCCCGCACACGCATCACCGATCTGCAGTTGAACCACGCGACCGTGCGCCGCGGTGACGTTCAGGCGCTCGACCTGCCGGACGACAGCATCGACACGGTGGTCTCGACGCTGACGTTCTGCACCATCCCGGATCCGTTGCAGGCGAGCCGCGAAGCGTTCCGGGTACTGGTGCCCGGTGGCCGCATCGTCCTCGCCGAGCACGGGCCGGCCACCAACCGGGTGGCTGCGGCGCTCATGCGGATGGTCGAACCGCTCACGGTCCGGTTCGGCGCCGATCACCTCACCCGTGATCCGGTCCCCTATCTCGAGGACGCGGGGTTCGTCGTCGACGAGGTCCACCGGGTCGGTGCCATGGGTATGGGGTTCCGGGTGGTCGCGCACAAACCGGCGGACCGCGATGCGAACCCGTGAGGGGAAGCGCCGGTCGGGGCGCGCGAGGTCCTCTACGGTGGATTGATGGCGGAGCGTGGTGCACGTCCGAAGGTTCCGAAGGCGCGGAGACGGCTGCTGAAGGCTGTGCGGCATCTGTTCACCCCGTTGCGCCCGGACGACTACCTGGAGTTGATCAACCCGCTGTGGACCACGCGGGAATTGCGTGGACGTGTCGAGCGGATCGAACCGGCCGGCGAGTCCGCGGCCACGATCGTGATCCGGCCCGCCCACGAATGGCCCGGGCACCGAGCCGGACAGTACGTTCGCCTCGGCGTGGTCATCGACGGCGTCTACCACTGGCGCGCATATTCGTTGACGTCCGATCCCCACGCCGACGACGGTCTGATCAGCGTGACCCCGAAACTGGTTCCCACCGGCACGGTCTCGCCGTTCCTCGTCCGTCGGATCGCCCGCGGCGACATCGTCCGGCTCGGCGAGGTCGAGGGCGTGTTCACGTTGCCCGACCCGATCCCGGACCGGATGCTGTTCGTCAGTGCAGGCAGCGGCATCACGCCGATCGTGAGCATGTTGCGTCATCTCGACCACCTGGATGCCCTCGACGACGTGGTGGCCGTGCATTCGGACCGGACCGCCGGGCAGATCATGTTCGACTCCACCTTGCGCGAGTTGGATCGTCGTCGGGAAGGCTTCCATCTGCACGTGCGGCTGACCGAGACGGAGGGCCGCATGCAGCCTGCCGAACTGGACGCACTGTGCCCGGATTGGCGGGAGCGTGAGGCGTTCGTCTCCGGTCCCGGAGAGATGCTCGACGCGCTGGTGGAGCACTGGAACGCCCACGGCGACCCCGCGAAGCTGCACCTCGAACGCTTCCAGCCCATCATCGGCGGCTCCGCAACCGCCGGTGCGGGCGGAACCGTCCGTTTCCTGGAAAGCGGGATTGAAACCCACTGCGACGGGGGTACCCCGATCCTGGTGGCCGGCGAGCAGGCCGGAGCCGAGTTGCCTTACGGGTGCCGGATCGGGATCTGCCATACCTGCACCGGGACATTGAAATCGGGACGGTTGCGGGATCTGCGCACCGGGGAGGTTGCCGATTTCACCGGTCAGGTGGTGCGGACCTGCATCAACACCGCGGAAGGCGACATCGAGATCGAGCTGTGAACGAAGGGACCACCGAGGTGAGTATCGACGTGGAAAGCCCCCTCGCGCATCTGAGCGAAGAAACCGTCGAGGCGTTGGCCAGGGAGTTCGACGCCATCCACGACGAGGTCTACGCGGACCTCGGCGAGCGGGACCGGCGCTACATCAAAGCGGTGATTGCCGCCCAGCGGCAGTTGGCCGTGGCGGGGCGGGTGCTGTTGCTGGGTTCGGCCGCGAAACCCGCGTGGTGGGCAGGCACCGCCTGTCTGGGGATGGCGAAGATCCTCGAGAACATGGAGATCGGTCACAACGTCATGCACGGCCAATGGGACTGGATGAACGACCCCGACATCCACTCCTCGTCGTGGGACTGGGACACCGCGTCGACCGCGAAGGCGTGGAAGCACTCGCACAACTACATCCACCACACCTTCACCAACATCCGTGGCAAGGACAAGGACCTGGGCTACGAGATCATGCGGATCGACCCGCATCAGAAATGGCATCCGGTCTACCTGGCCCAGCCCTTCTACAACGTGTTGCTCATGGCCTTCTTCGAATGGGGGGTCGCGCTGCACGACATGGACCTCGAGGCCGTGCGGGCCGGCGAGAAATCCTGGCCCGAGGTCTGGGAGGACCTCAAAGGGATCGCGGGCAAGGCCCGGGCACAGCTCGTCAAGGACTACGCCGGCTGGCCGTTGATCAGCGCGGGCGCATTCGGCCTGGCCCAGCTCGCCTTCCGCGGCCGGCTCGGCCAACCGGAAACCTCTCGTCTCGGACGGCTGCTGCGGTCCCTCCGGCCGACCGGACGAGGGTCCGGCGTCGCCGACATCCTCGATCGCACGATCCCGGGCGTCGAGCGCACGTTCCTGGCCACCCTGGTGGCGAACGCTACCGCGAACATCATCCGCAACGTGTGGGCACACGGCATCATCTTCTGCGGCCACTTCCCGGACCAGACCTACACGTTCAGTCCTCGCGAGGTCGAGAACGAGACCCGCGGCGGCTGGTACGTGCGCCAGCTAGTCGGTGCGGCGAACATCGAGGGCAGCCCGCTCTTCCACATCATCAGCGGAAACCTCGGATACCAGGTCGAGCACCACCTGTACCCCGACATGCCGAGCAGCCGCTACGCGGAGATCGCACCCAAGGTGCGGGAGATCTGCCAACGGTACGAACTGCCGTACAACTCCGGAGGGCTGGTGAAGCAGTGGTCCATGGTGCACCGAACCATCCTGCGGCTCGCGTTTCCGGGCGGAGCACCGCGCCCGAAGCCGGGTCCGTACCGCGGTGAGCTCGACCCGGGCGGCGCGACCGGCCCGAGTGAGGCGGCGCGATTCCGGCAGCGGGTACCGGCGGGCAGCGCGGCTGCGGGTCCCGAACACGACAGCGGGGGCGTGAACGTCTCCCTACCCCCACGCGGACAGGACTAGCCACCAGGCCGATCGATGGGCCGACGTCACCCGCGCGGCCGAAGAAGTGGGTCGACCGGCTCCGGCAGCAGCCGGCAGGCGGCCAGCCACTCCTGCGCACCGGCTCCGAACTCCTCCGGAGCGACTGAGCCACTACCTTCGGGGATACGCCCGAGCAGCGGTACACCGGCGACGTCGGGCAGATCCTCGAGATTGCACTGCTGCGCGAGATCCGGTGCTGCAGGCCATGATCCGATCACCGTGCCGACGCACCGCACACCGGCCGAGCGCAGGGCCGCGACCGTCAGGGCGCTGTGGTTGAGGGTGCCCAGGCCGGCCGCCGCCACGACCAGCGCCGGCGCATCCAGTGCCGCCGCGACATCGGCGATGGTGAAGCCGTCGGCGCCGATCCGGACCAGCACTCCCCCGGCGCCTTCGACGAGTGTCAGGTCGTGGGTCGCGTCGAGCTCCCGTACCGCGGCGACGACGTCGAGCAGGCTCAGCAGCGGCCGTCCGCTGCGTCGGGCCGCGGTGTCCGGCGCGAGCGGTTCGGGATAGCGGGCCAGTTCGAGGGTGTCGATGTCGGGACCGGCGAGGCGCGTGATCTCGGCGAGGTCGCCGGGTTCGCCGTCGGCGACGCCGGTCTGCGCGGGTTTGCACACCGCGACCCGCAGGCCGGCCGCCGCCGCGACCGTGGCAACCGCCGCCGTCGTCACGGTCTTGCCGACGTCGGTGGAGGTGCCGGTGATGCAGAGAACGCTCACACGCGTGCCTCCGCGAGGACGTCACCGAGCACCGACTCGATCATCGCGAGATCGTCGGCGTCCAGGTTCGCGCGGGCGGTCAGGCGTAGCCGGGACGTGCCTGCGGGAACGGACGGGGGACGGAAGCACCCGACGTGCAGGCCGCGTTCGCGGCACGCCGCGGCGGCACCGACGGCGACCATCGGGTCCCCGAGGATCACCGAGACGACCGCCGATTCGGGCGCGTCGACGCCCGAGATGCGGGCGAGGTCGGCAGCCCGGTCGAGCACCGCGGTGGCACGCTCCGGTTGCTCCCGAAGGATGCGCAGGGCGCTGCGGGCGGCGCCGACGGCCGCGGGCGCCAGGCCGGTGTCGAAGATGAAGGTCCGGGCGGTGTCGATGAGATGTTCCCGGATCCTGCTGTCGCCGAGGACGATTCCGCCCTGTGCGGCGAGCGACTTGGAGAGCGTCGCCGTGATGACGACATCGGGCTCGCCGGCGAGGCCCATTTCGTGTACGAGTCCGCGTCCCCCTACACCGCGGACGCCCACACCGTGGGCCTCGTCGACGAGCAGCAACGCGCCGTGCGCCCGGCACACCCGGTGGAGTGCCTGCAGCGGCGCGAGGTCACCGTCGGCGCTGAACACCGAATCGGTGAGAACGAGGGCGCGCGGTTGTGCGCGCGCAGCAAGGACTGCCTCGACGAACTCGACGTCGCCGTGGGGCGCGACCTGGATCCGCGACCGCGACAGGCGGCATGCGTCGACGAGCGAGGCATGACAGCCGGCGTCGGAGACGATCAGGGTGTCCGGGCCGCCGAGCGCGGTGACCGCGCCGAGGTTGGCGGCGTATCCGCTGGCGAACACGAGACCTGTTTCGGCGCCGACGAATTCGGCGAGTTCACGTTCGAGCAGTTCGTGTTCGGCGGTCGTGCCGGTGACGAGCCGAGAACCGGTCGCGCCCGCACCCCAACGGCGCAGTGCGGCCGCGGCGCCGGCGACGACCTCGGGATGCCGGACCAGGCCGAGGTAGTCGTTGGACGCCAGATCGACGAGACGGGAGCCGGACGTGCGAGGCAGCAGTGTGCGGTGCAGTCCCGCGACGCGGCGCTTCTCGGCGGCGTCGTCGAGCCAGGCCAGACTGACGGGTGCGGTCATGGAAGGACACCATACTTGAACGGCGTTCAAGTGGCCAGACGAGACGAGAGCTACCCGACTGTCACCGGTCGGCTCAACCACCGACCCCCTCAGGCAGGCGCGTCCGACCGGGCGTTCTCCTGCAGTTGCCGGATGGTGTCGACCAGCGGCGCGAGTTCCGGCTGGGCAGCGGCCTCGTCGAGCGCCTCACACAGCGCTGCGTTGTGGGTGGGCCGGGCTTCCTCCAGCAGGCTTCGCCCGGCCTCGGTGACGTCGGTGTAGATGCCGCGCCGGTCGGTGGGACACAAGTAGCGCGCAAGCAACCCGCGGTCCTCCAATCGGGTTACGAGCCGGGTGGTGGCACTCTGACTGAGGACGACGGAGTCGGCGACCTGTCGCATCTGGAGATGCCCACCCTCACCGTCGTGCTGGCGATCCAGCACGTCCAACAGCGAGTACTCGCGTGCGCTCAACCCGTGCGCCGACTGCAGCGCGCTTTCGATCCTGTTCTCGATTCGCCCGTGCAACAGCGAGAGCGCCGACCAGCTGTGTGCCAGCGCGGTCATCGTCGGGTCCGTGGCGGTCATCGTCGGCTCCCTCGATCCGTCGTGTGAACAGGTGACGCCGGCAGTCGACCGGCGTGATCATCACTCCCGACTATACCCGCGCTTGCAAATAGTCGGCGTCTGCAATTATTGTTGACGCCTGCAAAGTGCGTACGCGCATTTCTTCATCCGATCAAAGGATCGTCTCTCATGCCGCTCGCACTGCTGGCCGTTGCTGTCGGGGCCTTCGGAATCGGCACCACGGAATTCGTGATCATGGGGCTGCTGCCCCAAGTGGGAACGGATCTCGGGGTGTCCGTGCCGACGGCCGGATACCTGGTCACCGGCTACGCCCTCGGCGTCGTGATCGGTGCCCCGATCATGACCGTCCTCGGCACCAAGATCTCTCGCAAGAACATGCTGATGCTGCTCATGGGCCTGTTCATCCTCGGCAACATCATCTCCGCCGTGGCCCCGGTCTTCTTCGTCATGCTGATCGGCCGCGTGGTGGCGTCCCTGGCCCACGGCGCCTTCTTCGGGATCGGCTCCGTCGTCGCCGCCGAACTGGTGGCGCCACAGAGGAAGGCGGCCGCCATCTCGCTGATGTTCACCGGACTGACCGTGGCGAACGTCGTCGGGGTGCCGATGGGCACGTTCGTGGGCCACACCGCAGGCTGGCGCATGACCTTCCTGGTCGTCGCCGCTCTCGGCGCCGTCGGCCTTGCCGGCGTCGCCAAGCTCGTACCCGACCTCCCCAAGCCGCCGGGAGTGCAGCTGCGGCACGAGATCGCAGCGTCTACGTAAATCTGATACTTCCTGCCACTGACGTGGCAGGCGGTGAAGATCCACGTTCCTCACGGCTACCCACCACACCATCGTGCGATGTTGCGGGCTCGACCGTGTCCCACACCGACGCT